>Ga0209455_1000278_pt1 | contig 56010 bp, 42 predicted proteins | sample AraplaCol_mCL_r2_FD_184275 | JGI IMG/M metagenome (GOLD analysis project Ga0209455, IMG submission 184275) | Arabidopsis root microbial communities from North Carolina, USA - plate scrape CL_Col_mCL_r2 (SPAdes) (version 2) | ecosystem: Host-associated > Plants > Roots > Endosphere | place: USA... | reverse complement strand
CAATTCTTCGGCAAAGGCCCGGCTGGCCGGCATCCGGGTGCCGGGAGCAAGCCGGCCCCCGAGGATCGCCTGCCGGAGCTCGCCATAGAGCTGGCGGAACAGCGGCTCGCTCGAGGCGGTGTCGAGGTGGGGTTGCAGCAGGCTGCCGATACCGGCACGGCGAGGCATGATCGGTCCAATTCTGTAAAAGCGGATTCTGGTTCCATCATCTTTAGCATTTCGGCGCTTTTGATGGAACCGCTCTGACGGGATAGTGCCCCTACCGCATTTGCATGGAATTCACGCTATGAACGCCTTCACGCCGACCGACCGCTCCCGGGCCAAGCGCCGCCACGACCGCGCCAATTATGACGAGGTCGCCGTCTTCGGCGCCCTGGACGCCGCCTTCATCGCCCATATCGGCTATGTCATCGACGGCCAGCCCTATGTGACGCCGACCGCCTATTGGCGGACCGGCCGGAAGCTCTACTGGCATGGCTCTTCGGCCAGCCGCATGCTGCGGAGCCAAGCAGGCGGGGTGCCGGTCTGTGTCACTGTCACACAGCTCGACGCCCTGGTCATGGCGCGGTCCGGCTTCAACCACTCGCTCAATTACCGCTCGGTGATGGCTTTCGGTACGGCCCATATCATCGATGACATGGATGAAAAGACGCGGAAACTCGACCGCTTCATCGACCGGCTCTATCCTGGTCGTCGCGCCAGCCTGCGCGCCAATGAAGCACAGGAGATCAAGGCGACGACGGTGATCGGCATGGAGATCGAGGAAGCGGCGGTGAAGATCCGCAATGGCGGCCCCAAGGATGACGAGCCCGATTACGCGCTCGATTGCTGGGCCGGGATCATCCCGATCCATCAGGTGATCGGCGCGCCGGTGGCCGACCCGGATCGCAGGAAGGACATTCCCTATCCCGCCAATCTCGGCGACTACCAGGCAGGTGCTTCGCTTGATGAGGTGATGCTGACGGTTGCCAAGAAACTCGGCTGAAGTCTCGCGAAGCCACTCACATGGCTGATGCCCGGGCGTGCAGCGGTCGCAGATGCTGCACGCCCGGCGGCAGCGTCGAGCGCAGCCAGGCTTCCAGCTGTTGCCGCTTGCGCATGTAGAGAATGCCGAGTGCGATGAAACCGATGCCGATCAACGAGAGCGCAAAGGGAAACAGCAGCGAATCGCTGAAGATGCCATCGGCCAATTCCCCGAGATAGCCGGCAACACCCAGCGCACCGAAGATCGCATAGGCCCGCCGCATCAGGAAGACTGACAGGAGCAGTAGCACGACATTGATCAGGCAATAGATCGCCTTGGAAACCTCGTTGTCACTATCGAGCGCCGAGAGGCCGCCCCAGAAAGCGGCAAGACCGCAGAGATGCAGCCAAAAGCCGATATCGCCCGCCGGCCAAGACCTGAGATCGACAGCCCAGGCGATTAGCACCAGGACGAAGCCGAAAGCGGCGGAAACCTCACAGCGCATTTCCCAGGTGAAATATTGCTGATGGAAGATCCAGGGTGTCAGATCCATCGACAGGAACCACAGCGCCACCGCCATCACCGCGGTGATGAAGGCAAAGGGATAGAAGCGCAGGGCAATGATGCCTGTGAGGATGGTGCCGACATCCATGTAGATCCAGCTGGCATTGATCCACTCATAGAAATCGCCATAGCTGCCGGGATCCTCGAAAGGTGCCGGCCAAAGGCCGAACGCCGCCTGCATGCCATAGATCGCCAGCGGCGCCATGCTGACGGCGACAGCGATGCAAAGCCCACCGGGGGTGCGCAAGCCTGGACGGCGCCACAGCCGGTCGCCGATGATCAGGAAAATGACGGCATAGACGACTGCCGTGATGGTGAGCGCCTTGCCCCCCATCTGCTCGAAGGCGAGCGTCGTGAACAGGCCCATGGCGCCGATGACGATCAAGGCGCCGGCATACCAGAAGAGATGGGTAAGGTCGAAACGCGGCTTGGCCGCCGCAACTTGTGTTGCCCCCTCGCCCGACGCAGCACGACGACTGGACGAAAATTGCCGCAGCGCTTCCGCTTGGCGTGGATCGAGTATGCCCGCGGCAACAGCCGCTTCCAGATCCGCCACGCTGATCGATGGCCTGCTCTCCCCCATGGACGCCCCCGCTCGCATCAGGTCCAAAGCCTAGAGATAACAAGATATCATCGACCCCACACCGCCGGGAAGATCACGCCGCCGGAAAGACAGCGATGCGGATCACGAAGGTGTTCAAAAGGGCAGCTAGAGCAAGGAGCCCTGCGAACCGGAAGGTGTTGATTCGCCGCTCTTCTTCGCAGTGCGGCGTGAGACAGCCGGGGCTGCCTCATTGCCGGCCGTGGCATCGACCACGCCGTCATGAAACTGCAGGTGCAAGGCCTGGCCGGCCGTCACCTGTGAAGCCGATCCCAGTGGCGCGCCATCGACATCACGCACCAGCGCGAAGCCGCGTTTCAGCACCTGCTCATAGGAATAGCTGTCGAGCAGGGCCGCGGCGTGGCCGAGGGCCGTGCGCTGGCGATCGATCAGATGGGTCAGCAGGTTCGGCCGCAAGCCGGCCGCAACCGTGTCGAGCTGGCGCCCCTGCCGATCGAGCTGACGGGCAAAGCCGCTGCCGAGGCGCTCCGTCGTGTGACGCAAAGCGGTGGCGGCAGTGTCGATCTGCTCACGCGGGGTGCGCAAGCGCGCCGCCAGGGTCGCCAGTTGATCACGGCGGCGATCGAAGCTGACAAACCTGGCATTGAGCCAGCGCTCCACCCATTGATCGAGCTGTTGCGTGCGTTCCTGCAGCAGGCGCTGCGGATCGGGCAAGCCGCGGCCGAGACCCTCGACCGCGAGCCGGCCCTCGGTCAGCCGGCGGTTGAGTGCCGCAGTCAGGCGTTGTCCCGCTTGCGCCAGTTCGGCCAGCAGATCAGCGCGCACCGGCACCGCCATTTCAGCGGCAGCCGTCGGCGTCGGCGCCCGGCGATCGGAGGCATAATCGATCAGGGTCGTATCGGTCTCATGGCCGACAGCGCTAATCAGCGGAATCTCACTCTCGGCAGCTGCCCTGACAACGATCTCCTCGTTGAAGGCCATCAGGTCTTCGAGCGAGCCGCCGCCGCGTGCGACGATCAGCAGATCCGGCCGGGGAACGGTGCCACCTGCCGGCAAAGCATTGAAACCGCGAATGGCCGCTGCCACCTGGGCCGCCGCACCCTCTCCCTGGACCAGGACCGGCCAGAGCAGGACATGGCGGGGGAAACGGTCTTCGAGGCGATGCAGGATATCGCGGATGACGGCGCCGGTCGGCGAGGTGACGACGCCGATCACCTGGGGCAGCAGCGGCAAGGGCCGCTTGCGCGCGGCGTCGAACAGGCCTTCAGCCGCCAATTTCTTGCGCCGGTCCTCCAGCATTTTCAGGAGGGCGCCGATGCCGGCCAGTTCCATCCGGTCGATCACCAGCTGGTATTCCGAGCGTTCGGCATAAGAGGTGATGCGGCCGGTGACGACCACTTCCATCCCCTCTTCGGGGCGGACCGCCAGGCGGCCGGCGACGCCCTTCCAGCAGACAGCTTTCAGGCCGGCATTCTCGTCCTTCAGCACCATATAGAGGTGGCCGGAGGCCGCCCGCTTGAAGCCGGAAATCTCGCCCTTAACCCGCACCCGGTCGAAACCGGTTTCCAGGGTCCGCTTGATGGCGAAAGCCAGCTCGCTTACCGAATATTCGGCGAGATTGTGACCGGTCGGGGCTGCGGCCTCGGGTAAACCGTTTGAGTCGGGAAGGGGAATCTCTGTCATGACGTTTTATTGTATGTTATCGGGAGCGCGGCAAGCGTTACCTGACTGACGGCAGGCTGAATCGAGGTGGCGGATGGACCGATTTTTTTCTTTGGGGACGAGATAATGCGCATATTGGTCGTAGGCTCCGGTGGCCGCGAACACGCTCTTTGCTGGAAGATCGCCGCCTCCCCCCTCTGCGACGCCCTATTCTGCGCCCCCGGCAATGCCGGCATCGCCAGCGAGGCGACCTGTGTGCCGGTCAAGGCGGATGACATCGCCGGCCTCGTCGCTCTCGCCCAGAACGAGCATATCGACTTCGTCGTCGTCGGCCCGGAGGCGCCCCTGGTCGCCGGCCTGGTCGACCAGCTCGAGGAACATGGCATCCCGGCCTTCGGCCCCACGGCGAAAGCGGCCGAGATCGAAGGGTCCAAGGGCTTCATGAAGGACCTTGCCGCCAAATATAACATTCCCACCGCCGCCTATCGCCGCACCAGCGATCCCAAAGTTGCCAGTGCCTTCGCCCGCACCCTGGAAACACCGGTGGTGGTGAAGGCCGACGGTCTTGCCGCCGGCAAGGGCGTCCTCATCTGTGCCACCCATGCGGAGGCCGACCAGGCGATCGACGATATCCTGGTGCATGGCCAGTTCGGTGCCGCCGGCGCGGAAGTGGTGGTCGAGGAATTCCTCGATGGCGAGGAATTGAGCTTCTTCGCGCTGGTCGACGGTATGAACGCATTGCCCCTGGGGTCGGCCCAGGACCACAAGCGGGTCGGCGATGGCGATACCGGGCTCAATACCGGCGGCATGGGCGCCTATAGCCCGGCTCCCGTATCCACGCCCGCGCTTGAGCGCGACATCATGGATCTCATCATCAGTCCCGCCGTGCAGGGCCTCGCCGCCGAGGGGCGCCCGTTCAAGGGTGTGCTCTTTGCCGGCATCATGGTGACATCCAAGGGCCCGCGGTTGATCGAGTTCAATGCCCGCTTCGGCGACCCCGAATGCGAGGTGCTATGCCAGCGCCTGAAGTCCGATCTCGTCCCGGCCCTGATGGCGGCGCGGGACGGCACGCTCAAGGATTTCGACCTGCGCTGGTTCGCTGAAGCGGCCGTCTGCGTCGTCATGGCGAGCAAGGGCTATCCAGGCAAGACCCAGAACGGCAGCGTCATCCGCAATCTCGACGCCGCTGGCAAGCTGCCTGGTGTCACCGTCTTCCATGCCGGCACCAAGGCCAATGACAAAGGCGAGATCGAAGCCCATGGCGGCCGTGTCCTCGCCGTCACGGCGCTTGGCAAGAACGTGCAGGACGCCCAGCGCAAGGCCTATGCCGCCGTCGATGCGATCGACTGGCCGGAGGGCTTCTGCCGCCGCGACATCGGCTGGCGGGCGATCGAACGGGAAAAGGCGAAGAAGGGGTGAGAGCGCGTCTCGCCTTTTTCCACTCAGGCTAGTTGGCAATCATCAGTCTTGCCCCTCACCCTACCCTCTCTACATTCGTCGGCTGCGGGATCAGGGAAATAAGCGGCGTCCTTCTGCTCGCTTGTCACCCTCGGGCTTGACCCGAGGGTCCATCCATAAGACCGCGCTTGCTCCTGCCATGGATGCCCGGATCAAGTCCGGGCATGACAACGAATTATATGGCTCGTCTTTCTTTCCTCGTCTTGGCCACCGACAGGTGGAGAAACTGCGGGAAAGGGCCGCGAAACGGCCGATTGAGTTTCATCAGAGATTGAAGATCTTCCCCGGATTCATCCGGTTCTCGGGATCGATCGCCTGTTTGAGGAGCCGCATCAGGCCGATCGCGTCGGATCCATGCTCCTGCTCCAGGAAAGCCATCTTGCCGGTGCCGATGCCATGCTCGCCGGTGCAGGTGCCGCCCATTGAGAGGGCTCGTGACACAAGGCGCTGGTTGAACTCTTCCGCCGCCTTCAGTTCCGCGGGGCTATTGGGATCGATGACCAGCGAGCTGTGGAAATTGCCGTCACCGACATGGCCGACGATGGGTGCCAGAAGACCGTGCTCGACGATATCCTTCTTGGTCTCGAGCAGGCAATCGGCAAGGCGCGAGATCGGCACGCAAACATCCGTCGGCCAGCCTTTCGAACCCGGCCGCAAAGCAAGCCCCGCATAATAGGCGTTGTGCCGCGCCTGCCAGAGCTTGTTACGTTCTTCCGCCAGTGTCGCCCAGCGGAATTCACCGACACCGAAATCATCGGCGATCGCTTTCACCGCATCGGATTGTTCAGCGACGCCAGCCTCGCTGCCATGGAATTCGAAGAACAGAGTCGGCGCGACCGCATAGTCCAACTGCGAATAGCGATTGACCGCGTCGAGCTGCACTTCATCGAGAAGCTCGATGCGGGCGACCGGAATGCCGGACTGGATGACCCGGATGACGGTATTGACCGCATCGGCGATGGTGGGGAACGGCGCCACGGCCGCGGCGATCGCTTCCGGGATGCCATAGAGCTTGAGGCGGATCTCGGTGATGACGCCAAGCGTACCCTCGGAACCGACAAACAGGCGCGTCAGATCATAACCGGCCGCCGATTTCCGTGCCCGGCCGCCGGTCTTGATGATACGGCCGTCTGGCAGCACCACGGTCAAGCCCAGAACGTTCTCACGCATGGTGCCGTAGCGTACGGCATTGGTGCCGCTGGCCCGGGTCGCCGTCATGCCGCCGATCGTGGCATCGGCGCCGGGATCGATTGGGAAGAACAGACCGGTATCACGCAATTCATTGTTGAGCTGCTTGCGCGTCACACCGGCCTGGACCAGGACATCGAGATCCTCGGCATTGACCTCGACCAGCTTGTTCATATTGCCCATGTCGATGCTGACCCCGCCTTCCAGGGCCGCGACATGGCCTTCCAGCGAGGTGCCGACGCCGAAGGGAATGACCGGCGCGCCATGGCGGCGCGCGATCTTCATGGTCGCCGAGACTTCCTCGGTTGAGTTGGGAAAGACCACGACATCGGGCCGATGGGTATCGTGATAGGACTCGTCGTGACCATGCCGGTCGAGGATGCCGGGATTGGTGCTGACCCGACTTTCACCCAACAGGGCCGTCAGATCGGCGATCAGCTTAGTTGCATCGGCAAGGCGGCGCGGTTTCAGTCGCGGCTGCATGAGCGAGATCCTTCAATGGATGCCCGGTCACCCTGCTCCTCTTCCACGAGGATGGAAGAAGAAAGCCGCGCCGCAGTATCCGTCCTCTCACTTGTCACCCTCGGGCTTGACCCGATGGTCCATCGGCAAGATCGTACTTGCCATTGACATGGATGCCCGGATCAAGTCCGGGCATGACAGAGAGTTACGAGCTCGGCCGCCTCTTCTCACCGCCGGCCAGCAGGAGAGGGACAGGTTGAGGGGCTGTTTCAGGCCTTACCGTAACCTCCGCCGCCCGGTGTTTCCACGATAAAACAATCACCAGGCCGCATCTCCGCCTTATCGGTACCGCCTAACACGCAGGTCGTTCCATCGTTGCGCAAGACCGAATTGCGGCCCAACGCGCCATCGCCACCGCCTGCCATGCCATAAGGCGGAATCCGGCGGTGGCCGGAGAGGATCGCCGCCGTCATCGCCTCGCGGAAGCGGATGCGGCGGATGACGCCATCACCGCCGCGATGTTCGCCCTTGCCGCCGCTGCCGCGGCGGATGCGGAAATCCTCGACCAGCACCGGGAAGCGCCATTCCAGCACTTCCGGATCGGTGAGGCGGGAATTGGTCATATGCGTCTGCACGGCGTCGGTGCCATCGAAATCCGGGCCGGCGCCAGAACCGCCGGCGATGGTTTCGTAATATTGGTATTTGGCATTGCCGAATGTGAAGTTGTTCATCGTGCCTTGCGACGCCGACATCACGCCCATGGCGCCATAGAGCGCATCGGTGACGCATTGCGAGGTCTCGACATTGCCGCTGACCACGGCGGCGGGATAGCGCGGCTTCAGCATGCAGCCGTCGGGGATGACGATCTCCAATGGCTCGAGGCAGCCGGCATTCATCGGGATCTCGTCATCGATCATGGTGCGGAAGACATAGAGCACCGCGGCCTTCGCCACCGCCGAAGGTGCGTTGAAATTGCTCGGCAGTTGCGCCGAGGTGCCGGTGAAGTCGATCCTGGCGTTGCGCTTCGCATGATCGACCGTGACGGTGACGGCGATCTTCGCGCCGTCATCCATCTCATAGACGAACTTGCCGTCCTTCAGCCGGTCGATGACGCGGCGCACCTGTTCGGCGGCATTGGCGCGCACATGGTTCATATAGGCATGCACGACATCGAGGCCGAAATCCTTGACCATGCGATGGAGTTCCTGGACGCCCTTCTCATTGGCCGCCACCTGGGCGCCCATATCGGCGACATTCTGCTCGGCATTGCGCACGGGATATTTGCCGCTGGCCAGCAATTGCCGCAGCTCCGGCTCGCGGAAACGGCCCTGGTCGACCAGCTTGAAATTATCGATGAGGACGCCCTCCTCCTCGACCGTGCGGCTGTCGGGCGGCATCGAACCCGGCGTGGTGCCGCCGATATCGGCGTGATGGCCGCGGCTGGCGACATAGAAGAGGATCGACTTGCCGTCTTCGGCGAAGACAGGGGTCACCACGGTGACGTCGGGGAGATGCGTGCCGCCATTATAGGGCGCGTTCAGCACATAGACGTCGCCCGGCTTCATGGTCGTCCGGCCGGCAGCGTCCTGGTTGCCGCGGATGATGCTCTCGACCGATTCGCCCATGGAGCCCAGATGCACTGGCATATGCGGCGCATTGGCGATCAGGCGTCCCTGCTGGTCGAAGAGGGCGCAGGAGAAATCCAGGCGCTCCTTGATATTGACTGAATGGCTGGTCTTCTCCAGGGTCGAGCCCATCTGCTCGGCGATCGACATGAAGAGATTGTTGAAGATTTCCAGCATCACAGGATCGACCGTGGTGCCGACCGCCGCCTGGCGCTGCAGGGCCTGGTAGCGCTCGACCACCAGATGGCCGCGTGGCGTCAGATGGATGCGCCAGCCGGGTTCCACCACGGTCGTGCTGGTGGGATCGAGCACGATGGCGGGACCATTGACCAGCTGGCCGGGACGCAACGCGGTACGGTCGAAGACCGGCGCCGACCATTCCTTGCCTTCGGCCCAGAAGGGTACGGTGGCCTTCGGCGCGGCATCCGCAGCGGCGGCGTTGCTCAGGACCGGATCGCTCACTGTCTCGGTGGCACCAATCGCCTCGACGCTGACGGAATCGACGATCAGCGCCTTGCCCGGCACGATGAAACCATAACGTTGACGATGCTGCTCCTCGAAGCTGTTCTGGATAGTGGCGAGATCGCCATGTTCGGCAACGAGGGCCGCATCGGTGCCGGCATATTTCACATGCACCTGGCGCAGCAGCGTGATGTTCGATTTGGCAATGTCCTGGCCGGCCACCTCCGCCTCGGCTTCCCGCGCCAGAAGATCGAGATCGGTCTCGAGGCGTGGCAGCAGGTCGGCGGTGAGGGGCGCTTCCACCGTACGATGACGCAGCGCGCGGATATCGGCAAGGCCCATCCCATAGGCGGAGAGCACGCCCGCAAAGGGATGCAGGAAGATCCGCGTCATGCCGAGCGCATCCGCCACCTGGCAGGCATGCTGGCCGCCGGCACCGCCGAAACAGGCCAAAGTGTAATGGCTGACGTCATAGCCGCGCTGGATGGAGATTTCCTTGATCGCATTGGCCATATTGGCGACGGCGATCTTCAGGAAGCCTTCCGCCACTTCCTGCGGCGACATCTGCTTGCCGGTCTTGGCGGAGATATCCTTGGCAAGAGTGGTGAACTTCTCGACCACGACCGCGCGGTCGAGCGGCAGATCGCCCTTGGGGCCGAAGACCTTAGGGAAGAAATCGGGATTGAGCCGGCCCAGCATCACGTTGCAATCGGTGACGGCGAGCGGGCCGCCGCGGCGATAGCTGGCGGGACCGGGATTGGCGCCGGCGGATTCAGGGCCGACGCGGAAACGGGCACCGTCGAAGAACAGGATCGAGCCGCCGCCGGCGGCGACGGTATGGATCTGCATCATCGGCGCCCGGATACGCACCCCCGCCACCTGGGCATCGAAGCTGCGCTCATAGGCGCCGTTGTAATGCGAGACATCGGTCGAGGTGCCGCCCATGTCGAAGCCGATGATCTTGTCGAAGCCAGCCATGGCCGCCGTCTGCACCGCACCGACAATGCCGCCAGCCGGGCCGGAGAGAATGCTGTCCTTGCCCTGGAAGCTGCGGGCATCGGTGAGGCCGCCATTCGACTGCATGAACATGAGGCGGGTCGTCTGGTTGCCGATCTCGCCGGCGACACGGTCGACGTAGCGGCGCAGGATCGGCGAGAGATAGGCATCGACCACGGTGGTATCGCCGCGGCTCACCAGTTTCATCAGCGGCGAGACCTGGTGGCTGACCGAGATCTGGGTGAAGCCGATATCGGCGGCCAGATCCGCTAACTGCTTTTCATGCTCGGTGAAGCGATAGCCATGCATCAGCAGGATGGCGATGACGCGCAGGCCGCCGTCATAGGCCGCCTGCAGGTCACGCTTGGCGGCAGCGAGGTCGAGCTTCTGCAGCACCTCACCGGTCGCCGTCACCCGCTCGTCGACTTCGATCACCTTTTCATAGAGGAGTTCCGGCAGGATGATGCGGCGGGCAAAAATCTTTGGTCGGTTCTGATAGGCGATGCGGAGCGCGTCCTGGAAGCCTTTGGTCACCACCAGCAGGGTCGGCTCGCCCTTGCGCTCCAGGAGCGCATTGGTGGCGACCGTGGTCCCCATCTTGATCGCCTGGACATCTGCTGGCAGCGGCGCATCGGCACCGAGGCCCAGCAGATCGCGGATGCCCTGCATGGCGGCATCGCGGTAGCGCTCGGGATTTTCCGAGAGAAGCTTATGCGTGAGCAGGCTGCCATCCGGGCGCTTCGCCACCACATCGGTGAAGGTGCCGCCGCGATCGATCCAGAATTGCCATTGCCCGCTCATCGCCTCTACCTCTTATTCGTCTGCTTACTTCACCACCAGATCCAGGCTGCGGCGCGACAGCACCTCGCAGCCTGTCTCCGTGACCACCACCGTCTGACCGGGATTCATGGCCAGTCGGGTCGCGCCGTCGACCAGGATCATATGCAGGAAGAGCACGATCCCGGGGCGGAGTTCCACCGGATTATTGCGATAGAGCATCGGCCAATCCATCCAATTCGGCGAGAACGTGGTGCCAAGGCTGTAACCGCAGGCATTCAGCCTAGCATCACGGAAGCCGGCCCCGTCCATCGCCCTGGCATGGGCGTCGAAGACCTCGCCGAAGGTGACACCGGGCTTGATCGCATCGATACAGGCCTGCATGGCGCCGACTGCCGCCTTATGCATGTCGATCTGGCGTTGCGGCGCCTCGCCTATCAGAACCGTGCGCATCAGACAGGCATGATAGTGGCGGTAGGTACCGGCGAATTCCAGCGTCAGCTGATCCTTGGCATCGAGCTTGCGGCGGCCGGCGGCATAACGCACCAGCAAGGCCTGGGGACCGGAGCCGATGATATATTCATTGCCAGGATAGTCGCCGCCGCCGCGGAACACGGCACCCTGCATGGCAGCCAGGATCTCGCCCTCATCGGCGCCGGGACCGGCCAGACGATGCGCTTCGTCAAGCGCATCATCGGCCAGTTCGGCGGCGCGGCGGACATAGACGAGCTCGGCCGGGCTCTTGATGAGGCGCAGGCGCGAGACCAGCATCGAGGCATCCGGGAGCTCGCAGAAACCGTCGAGCACCGCCTTCAGGCGGAAGCCGTTCTTGGCGGTGAGGCCGTAGGAATCATATTCGACCCCGAGCCGCTTCCCTTGCAGCTTGCGGGCAGCGAGCAGATTCTTGAGGTCGGTCGCCGGGTCGGCATCATCGCCATCGACCCAGATATGGATCTCCTGGATGTCGGACGTAAGCTGGGCCTGCAGCAGATCCGGCCGCCGCGTCAGCAGGAAGAGGTCGCCATTGGCGCCGAAATAGAGGCACTGGAAGAAGACATAGCCGAAGGTGTCATAGCCGGTCAGGTAGTACATGCTTTCCTGGCGGAAGATCAGCAGCCCATCCAGTTCCTCGGCCTGGAGGCGCTGCTGCAGGGCCTTGCGGCGGGCGGCGAATTCATCGGCGGTGAAATGCAAGGGCATCGGGCTGTTCCTTCCATAAATCCAGATGACCATCAGGCAATCACCCCGCCCCTCCGCGCGCAAAAGCAAAACTGTCCGCGTTCGACATTGTCGAACGACAGGTGATGACCTATGCTGCGGATATGGCTGAGATCTCCCCGAAACAGAGAACCCATCGCCCGAATTCATCGATCCGCATTCAGTCCCTGGCACGGGCGGATGCGATCTTTGCCGTCCTGGCCGATGGTCCCCGCTCCGGCTGCCGGCTGCGTGACATCGCCGCGGCCACCGCACTCGCCCCCAGTACGGCGGTTACCTTATTGCAGAGCCTTGCCGGGCTGGGACTCGTCGACCAGACGGAGGCCGGGCTCTACCGCCTGGGTCCCCGCTTCCAGGAACTGGGCCGCAGGGCCGAGACGCGGCAGGATCTGCTGGAACTCGGCCGGCCCTCGGTCATCCGGCTGTGCCAGCGCAGCGGTGAAACCGCCAGCCTGCTGGTCCCCGGCATCAATGCCATGATCATCGGTGAAAGCCTGGAAGGCGATATCCGGCTCAAGGAAACGGTACTCAAGGGCAAGGCCATGCCGTTGCATGGGACGGCCTCGGGCAAATGCTTCCTGGCCTATGCCACGGCCGATGTGCGGGAAGCTTTCCTGCAGGCCGCTCCGCTCACCAAGCTGACCAACCGGACGATCCACGATCTTGCCCGGCTGGAAGCCAGCCTGACCGAAATCCGCCGCCAGGGCTATGCCACCGAGGAAGAGGAATTCCGCAGCGGGGATGCCGCCATTGCCGCCCCCATTCTCGATCGGGACCGGCGGATTCGCGGCACCATCAGCCTCACCGGCCCGGCGGAACGGCTGGGTGGCCGCCGGCTCGGCCGGCTCGTCACCCTGCTCAAAACCGAAGCGCAGCATATTTCCGGCCTGCTGGCATAAAACCGCCCCCGGCCCCGTATTATCCTGGCTTTTATTGCGTTCGTAAGATGCCGCCAGGGCCCCCGTGCCATGGTGTCGCCACATGTCGTTTTGTTTCGCTGCCTGACTGGAAAAAGCGGCGTCAAGCCGATATGTTCACGGCGAAAGAGCGCCGCCTCCGGGGACGGCCAGGTCATGAGCAGCAAAGAATGAGTGTTTGGGGCAAAATCATCGGCAGTGCAGCGGGCTTCGCCATCGGCGGGCCGATCGGCGCCCTATTTGGCGCCCTGGCTGGCCATGCCGTCGACGTCACGGTTGAGCAGGACCATCCGGCAACCCCGGTCGATCCTGCCGACCGTTCTGCCACCCGTGACGTCGCCTTCACCATCGCCGCGATCGCGCTCGGCGCCAAGATGGCCAAGGCCGATGGCGTCGTCAGCCGCTCCGAGGTCGATGCCTTCAAGGAAGTCTTCCGGGTGCCGCCCGGAGAGATGAAGAACGTCGCCCGGATTTTCGATCTGGCGAAACGGGATTCCGCCGGTTTCGAGACCTATGCGCGCCAGATCGCCGGCCTGTTCACGCCGAAGCATCCGGTCCTCGAGGAAATGCTCGACGGGCTGTTCCATATCGCCCGCGCCGATGGCGTCATCCATGACACGGAGCTGAACTACCTAAAGCGCGTCGCCGAGATCTTCGGCTTCAGCGAGGGCGACTTCGCCCGTATCCGCGAGGCCAATATCGGTCCCGACAAGGCCGATCCCTACACCATCCTCGGCATCACCCGCGAGGACAGCAACGAAGCGATCAAGGCCACCTGGCGGCAATTGGTGCGGGACAACCATCCCGACAAGCTGATCGCCCAAGGCCTGCCCGCCGATTTCATCGAGCTTGCCAATGACAAGCTCGCCCGTATCAATGCCGCCTATGACAAGATCGCCAAAGAGCGCGGCATTCCCTGATTTTTGAAAGTTCCGTTACCAGATGCCCCCGGCTATTCCACAGCTCGCCTTGCGTAATGCTGCCATCACTTTCGGCGGCAAGCCACTTTTCGCCGATATCACCCTCAGCCTTGGCAAGGGCGAGCGAGTCTGCCTGGTCGGCGCCAATGGCTCGGGCAAATCGACCATCCTGAAAGTGCTGGCCGGCGAGATGGAGCTCGATTCCGGCGAGCGCTTCATCCAACCCGGCGTCACCGTCGGCGCCCTGCCGCAGAACCCGGACTTCTCGAAGGGTGGCAGTGTTGCCGCCTATGTGAGTGCGGGCCTGCATGACCCGGAGGCCGAGCATTACAAGGTCGATGCCGCCCTCGATCACCTGCAGCTAGATGGCGCGCGCGACCTCAGCACCTTGTCAGGCGGCGAAGGACGACGTGCGGCACTCGCCCGCGTGCTCGTCTCGGCGCCGGACCTGCTGCTGCTCGACGAGCCGACCAACCATCTCGATCTTCCCACCATCGAATGGCTGGAAGAGGAGCTGGCGGCGTTTCCCGGCGGCATCCTGATGATCAGCCATGACCGCGCCTTCCTGACCCGGCTGACCAAGCGGCTGCTCTGGCTCGACCGCGGCCGCATGTTCGAGATGGATGGCGGCTTCGCCCAGTTCGAGGAATGGTCGAACGGCATCATGGAGCAGGAAGCGGCGGAATCCTATCGCCTGCAGAAGCGCATCGAGCAGGAAGAATATTGGCTGCAGCGCGGCGTCACCGCCCGGCGCTCGCGCAATGAGGGCCGGCGCCGTGGCCTCATGGCGCTCCGCAAGCAGCGCGCCGAGGCATTGAAGGCACGCGGCACGGCGAAGCTCGCTTTGTCCGATGCCGAGGCCAGTGGCCAGATCGTCTGCGATGCCACCAATGTCACCAAGCGCTTCACGCGCCCGGATGGCAGCGCCGTCACCATCCTCAACAACTTCTCGACCCGCATCCAGCGCGGCGACCGCGTCGGCCTGATCGGCCCCAATGGCGCCGGCAAGAGCACGATCCTGAAGCTGCTGACCGGGCAGCTGGAACCGGATAGCGGCACCATCAAGCTCGGCACAAATCTCCTGCCGCTTTATCTCGACCAGCGCCGTACCGTCTTTGATCTCGACAGGACCCTGTGGCAGACCCTGGCGCCGGGCGGTGGCGATTCCATCATGGTGCGCGGCCAGCAGCGTCATGTGGTCGCCTATCTGCGCGACTTCCTGTTCACCGACAAGCAGGCGACGATGACGGTCCGCACCCTGTCGGGCGGCGAGCGGGCGCGGCTGATGCTGGCGCGGCTTTTCGCCCAGCCCAGCAACCTGATCGTGCTCGATGAACCGACCAACGATCTCGATATGGACACGCTAGATCTGCTCGAGGAAGTGCTTGAGGAATATGACGGCACCCTGCTGCTGGTCAGCCATGACCGCGATTTCCTCGACCGCCTGGTCACCAGCATCATCGCCGTCGAGGGCGAGGGCGATGTCGCCGAATATCCCGGCGGCTATAATGATTATCTGAGCCAGCGGCCGAAGCGCGAGAAGGTTGAGGCCAAGACGGAGAAGAAGCCGGTCGCTGAAGCTGCCCCGACGGCGGCCAAGGCGCCGACCCGGCTCAGCTCGAAGGAACAGCGCGAGCTTGATGACCTGCCGGCCCGCATGGCGGCGCTGGAAAAAGAGATTGGCGTCATCGAAAAGGCACTGAGCGATCCGGAGCTTTACACCAAGGATCCGCAGAAATTCACCAAGGCCAGCGAGTTGCTGGAAACCAAGAAGACGGCCCTGTCGGACGCGGAATTGCGCTGGCTGGAACTAGAAGACAAGCGCGCCAGCCTGGCGGCAGGGTGAGTAACCGGGGCCGGCGGTCTGGCCTGGTCCGGGGATGTTGCGGGGGGAAGAGCGGGGATGGGCCCGATTGATCTGTTGCTGATGATCATGGCGCAGGCGCTGTGGGGTGCCAATTTCGCCGTGATCAAGCTGGGTGTCGCCGATTGGCCGCCCCTGTTCTTCGTGTCGATCCGCATGGCGCTGGTGGCCCTGCTGCTGGTACCGATCGTCGGCCTGCCGCGGCGCGAACATCTGCCGACCCTGCTGCGCATGTGCTTCGTCCTCGGCGTGGTTCATTGGGGCAGCCTCTTCACCGGCCTCAAGACCACCGATGCCGCCACCACCAGCATCGTCATCCAGATCCAGGTGCCGATCTCGGCCCTCTTGGCGACCTGGCTGCAGAAAGACAAGATGGGCTGGCGGCGCTGGAGTGGCATTGCCATCGCTTTCCTCGGCATCGCCGTCATCGTCGGCACGCCGCAATTTGCCGGTGGCTTCCAGGGCGCGCTGCTGATCTTTGTCGCTGCCATCGCCTGGGCCGCTGCCAATATGGATGTCAAGAAGCTCAGCGCCTCGATCGATGGCTGGCGGCTCAATGCCTGGACCGGCCTCATTGCCGCACCAATGACCTTCGCCTCGTCGCTGGCGCTGGAACATGGGCAATGGCAGGCGATCACCCATATCGACTGGCGGGTGGCGCTCGCCTTTGCCTATCAGGTCATCATCGTCACCACCCTCTGCTATGGCATCTGGTACGGGATGATGCGGCGTTATCCGATGTCGCTGGTCATGCCCTTCACGCTGACCGAGCCTCTCTTCGGCGCTATCACCGCCATCCTGGCGCTGGGCGAACCGCTGACGGCGCGCCTGGTCATCGGCACGACAATCACGCTGGCCGGTCTTGCCATCATCGTGCTGCGCCGGCCCCAGGCGGTTGCCCAGCCGGTCGGTCCCGGCACGTGATGGATCGTCGGGCCGCGCCATGAAGCCGCAACACATGCTCTGGATGCTGCTTTGCCAGCTGATCTGGGGCCTGAATTTCGTCGCCGCCAAGATCGGCATTCACTATTTCGACCCGGTCCTGTTCTGCGCCGTGCGCTTCAGCATTGCTGCTCTGCTGCTGCTGCCCTTCGTCGGCCTGCCGCCGGCGCGTCTGATCTGGCGCCTGCTGCCGCTCTCCTTCACCATGGGGACGATGCATTTCAGCCTGCTCAATCTCGGCATGCGCGCGGTCGATGTGGCGACCACCTCGATCACCATCCAGCTGCAGGTTCCCTTCGCCGCCGTCATGGCCGCCTTCTTCTTCAGGGAACATCTCGGCTGGCGGCGCATCCTCGGCATGGGGCTGGCTTTTGCCGGGATCGTGCTGATCGCCGGTGATCCGCGCTATTCCGGCGATCAGTTCTGGCCGTTGATGGCGGTGGTCGGCGCCGCCTTCTGCTGGGCCTCGGCCAATATCCAGGTGAAGGCGCTCAGCAATGTCGATGGGGGAGAGATCGATGCCGTCCAGCTCAATGGCTGGATCGCTTTGCTCGCCGCCCCGCAATTGATCGTCGCCTCCTTCCTGCTGGAAGGCCAGGGCTGGCATCAGGTCACCACCGCTGCCTGGCAGGGTTGGGCAGCCGTGCTCTACCAGGCGGTCATCGTTGCCATCTTCAGCTATTGGATCTGGTACAACATGATGCGGCGCTACCCCGTCAACCAGGTGATGCCCTTCACCCTGCTGCTGCCGATGATCGGTTTTATTTGCGGTGCCGCCATCCTCGGCGACGAGATCACCGGGCGCATGATGGCCGGCGCCTTGGCGACCGTCCTCGGCGTCGCCATTATTGTCTTGCGACGGCCGGCGGTCGTGGCACCCTCCACCAAGACCGGCATCTGACCGCTTCGGAAAGCACGCGCCCATGGATATCATCAACCTGCCCTCGCCGAATTTCGATGACCGCCCGGTCGGCGGGCCGATCGACATCCTGCTGCTGCATTACACCGGCATGCAGACGGCCGACGAGGCGATCAACCGCTTGCGGGATACGGCGGCGCGGGTGAGCAGCCACTATGTCATCGACGAGGACGGTTCCATCCTCTGCCTGGTGCCGGAAGAGAAGCGCGCCTGGCATGCCGGCATCAGCTATTGGACCGGCGCACGCGAGATCAATGCCCGTTCGATCGGCATCGAGATCGTCAATCCCGGGCATGAGTGGGGTTATCGGCCCTTTCCCGCGCCGCAGATGCAGGCAGTGACCGCGTTGTCGCAACAGATCATTGCCCAGCATGCCATCCCTGCCCGCCGCGTCATCGGCCATTCTGACGTCGCCCCCTTGCGCAAGCAGGATCCGGGCGAACTGTTCGACTGGCAGGGCCTTGCCGCGAATGGTGTTGGGCTGTGGCCGAGGCCGCGACCGGTGCAGTGGAGCGAGGCCCAGTTCCTGCAAGCTCTCCATCTTTACGGCTATGATATCGAGGGACCATCCGGCACCGCAGCGGCAACGATGCATCATGCCGCCATCCTTGCCTTCCAGCGGCATTTTGCGCCGGCGCGGCTCGATGGTCGGATTGATGATGATCTCTCCGCCATTCTGCACGGGCTGCTGCTGGATGCCGGAATCGATCCGTCTCTGATCGGTTAAGTCGAAATATCTTTGCCGGCCCAATACCCCGTTGTGATCACGACCCAATTGTGATCGGCCGCACCCGCCCGGCGATGGTGTCGTTCCTCTCTTGCGCGTACTCTCTTCACGGTGAGGGTGAAACAACGGGGCCAATCATGCGACATCATCTCAACACCTGGCTGGTGACAGCCAGCCTGTCTGCCTTGTCCATTTTGTTGATGCCAAACGCCTGGGCGGGAAGCGCTGCGCCGACCGGGGCGACCAGGACGGTGAATGTGCTGATCACCACCAAGCAGCAGCACAAGACTGATATCAAGACCGACACTATCAACCGCACGCTGAAGGGCCAGTGCCAGATGGTGGCAAAGGCGCCGCAGCAAATCAGCTGGGGCGGCACTTCCACCGAGCAGCAGGCCGCCCTCGCGCAGAGCCAGGCCAATGCCGCCGCTTTCCAGCAGCAATACGCACCAAGCGAGGATATCACCAATCAGATCGCGGCGGGTGCGGAGAAATGCGGCGACGACGAAGCCTGCATGACAGCGCTGGCGATGAAGCTGGCGCAGAATCCGGAAATCCAGAAGATGAACCAGAACAAGGATGCCGCGAAGGCCGCGATGGCCGGCCTCAATCCGGATCTCGGTCCGGCACGCTATCAGATCTGGGAACCGAAACAATGCAGCGGCGCGATCACCGCGCATGACACCTTCGTCACCAATGATCCCGGCGGCGAAGGCGGCATGGACGCCTATAAGGAAACCAAGAAGATCGAGGGTTCCGCGGCCGTCGCCAACTGGCCAGGCATGTTCATCGAGACCGATACCGTCGGCAACACCACGACCTATCGCATGGCGGCGCCCCCGCCGGTCGCCATCGCCAGCTCCAGCACAGTGAAAGGTACCGGCCAGGAGCAGGTCAATCTCATCCTCGATACTAGGCTGCCGGAAGTCATCGGCCCGCTGAAAGGCGTCTTCGGCAAGCAGTCGACGACCGTCACGGGCGAGAATGGCAGTATCAGCCTGACCTGGGAATAAGCCCCGTTCCGGTCGATTTTCGTCAGCTTTGGCAGCCGGCCACCATCCATGGCCGGCTGTTTCACTTGGTCGGCTGACGTCTCCGTGGTTGACCTGCCGGCATGAAAAGCCTTACTCCTCAACCGCCAGATGGCCGGATGGCCGCTCTTGCTGCTTTCGGGCAGCAAGGGAGGAAAGTCCGGGCTCCACGGAAGGACGGTGCCGGGTAACGCCCGGCGGGAGCAATCCCAGAGACAGTGCCACAGAGACGATACCGCCGGCGGCGGCCAGCAATGGTTCCGGCCGGTAAGGGTGAAAAGGTGCGGTAAGAGCGCACCGCGCTGACGGTAACGCCAGCGGCTGGGCAAACCTCACCGGGAGCAAGACCAGATAGGAGGACAGGAGCCGGGCAACCGGTTCAGGCGCCTTTCCGCGCCGATCCTCGGGTAGGTCGCGCGAGGTGTCCGGTAACGGGCATCCCAGATGAATGGCCATCCAAGAGCCGCGGCGGGCGGAATGATGCCGGGTGCAAGCCCGGCATATCGCCGGCTTCACGGCTCCGGACAGAACCCGGCTTACAGGCCATCTGGCATCTCAAAAAACCGCCCAATGACCGCCTCGTTTCGACGCCGGTGATTGGGATTAGAACAAAGAGGGTACAAGAAAAGAAACTTTAAAATCAGATTTTTGTGCCGATGATCGCACAACTGAAATTCTAGTTGAGGAGCTGTCCGTAACTTATTGATAAGGCGCACTTTAATAATCACGGAAAATTGAGGCAAACGGGAAATTTCCAAATCATTCCAGAGATTTACGGGCAGTTCCCATTGACGCCCATATAGTCCCATGATATCCCATAACCATCCAGAAAGGTCGGAGACGGGTTTGGCGGGCCGTCGCTGACAATTCAGCAACAGGGGATGGCGCCAGCCATCTAGGGCGGCAGGGGATCTCGGTGGCTTTGTTCATCGATACCTTCATTAACAAGATTGATAAGAAGGGCCGCATCTCCGTCCCGGCGACCTTTCGTGCTGCCCTCAACGGACCCGGTTTCCAGGGCATCGTCGCCTTCCCCTCCTTCAAATATCCCGCCATCCAGGCCGCCAGCATGGAATGGATGCAGGGCCTGACCGAGCGCATGTCGCAGGTCGACCTGTTTTCCGACGAACATGACGATCTGACCGCCACCCTCTTCGCCGATGCCAAGCAGCTCGCTTTCGATGGCGAAGGCCGCATCATGCTGCCGGAAAGCCTGACCGTTCATGCCGGCATCAGTGAAGCCGCCGCCTTTGTCGGCCGCGGCACCAGTTTCGAGATCTGGGAACCCGCCAGGCTTGAGGCCTATAAGGCCGAGGCCCGCCAGCGCGCCCTGGAGAAGGGCCGCACCCTGCGTCAGGCCAGTATGGGCAACGGCCCGACCGGTGGATCCGGTGGAGGTGCGTGATGACAGGCATCACCGCGACCGACACCGCCTTGCATCAACCCGTTCTGTTGACCGAGGTCGTCACGGCTTTGGCACCGCGTGACGGCGCCATCTATGTCGACGGCACTTTCGGTGCAGGCGGCTACAGCCGCGCCATTCTCGATGCCGCCAATTGCACCGTCTTCGCCATCGATCGTGATCCCGATGCCGTCGCCGGGGCGAAACCGCTGCTGGAGCGCTATGCCGGCCGCCTGCATATCCTGCAGGGCCGCTTCGGCGAGATGGCCGATCTGCTCTCGCGCGAAGGCGTGAGCGCCGTGCAGGGCGTCACCCTCGATCTCGGCGTCTCTTCAATGCAGCTCGACCAGGCGGCGCGCGGCTTCTCCTTCCGTTTCGCCGGCCCGCTCGACATGCGCATGGAGCAGCAGGGCGAGAGTGCCGCCGATCTCGTCAACACCATGGCCGAGCAGCCGCTGGCCGATCTCATCTTCACCTTCGGCGAAGAGAAGAAGGCGCGTCGCATCGCCAAGGCGATCATCGCCGCCCGTGCGCTGGCCCCCATCACCGAGACCCAGCAGCTCGCCGATATCGTGCGCCGGGCGATCGGCCCGACCCCGGGCCTACGCATCGATCCCGCCACCCGTACCTTCCAGGCCCTGCGCATCGCCGTGAATGACGAAATGGGCGAGATCGATCGCGGCCTCGCCGCCGCCGAGCAGGTGCTCGCCCCTGGCGGCCGCCTTGCCGTCGTCTCCTTCCACTCGTTGGAAGACCGCCGGGTGAAGACTTTCCTGCGCGACCGCAGCGCCACAGCGCCACGTGCCTCGCGACACCTGCCGGATCTGCAGTCGAAACAGACCGCGCATTTCCGCCTGATCGCGCCGGGCGGCATCGCCCCCAGCGACGCCGAAACCGATCGCAATCCGCGCGCCCGCTCCGCCCGCCTGCGGGTGGCCGAGCGCCTTGATACCAGGGAGGCCGCATGATCCGCATCAGCGCCTTTGTCTGGATCATCGTGCTGGGCCTGCTCGGCGTCGGCTTGTTCCAGGTCAAATACAATGTGCAGAGCAAGGAAACCGAGCTCCGCGGCATTAACCGGCAGATCGAAGCCAACCGCTCGGCCATGCATGTGCTGGACGCGGAATGGAGCTATCTCAACGATCCGACCCGGCTCGCTGATCTGACCCGTCGCCATACCGATCTGGTGCCGACCCAGGCGACACAACTGAAGAAGTTTACCGACCTGCCGCCGCGCCCGGCAACGGCACAGCCGGCCTTGCCGGCTTTGTCCAGCGTGGCACCGTCGGGCACGGGTCCGGCTGGTGCGCCGGCTGCTGCTCCGGTCGCCACACCGGTGCCGACCACATCGGCCGCGATCATTCCCGCCAGCCTGCCGGTCGGCTCGACAACGGGTGCCAGTCCTGCCGCTGCTGCGCCGACGGCTGAAGCCGCCAAGGCTAAGGCGCCGGCAGCAGCTCCCGCCACGGCGAAGCCCGCCCAGGCTGCGGTCCAGCCGGCGAGCAAGCCGGCTGCCGGGACAGTGACGCAGCCGGGCGCCGACGAAGTGATCGATGCCATTCTCGCCGACATGCAACGCAAGCAGCAGAGCGGCAGTGCCCCCGCGGCGGGTGACCAGTGAAGCGCCGCAAGCAACACACACCCGGCGATCCGCTGTCGCTGCAGCGGCCGCAGCCGGTGATCAATCCGCTCGATCTCGAGCCGGAGCCGGAGGGGCGCCAGAAGCGCATCCTGGAAACCAGCCATACACGCCTGATGCTGGGCGCCGGCCTGTTCTGCGTTGCCTTCGTGGTGATCGCCGCCCGCCTCGCCATGGTTACCTTACTGCCCTCGGATGAGGACACCGCTGCCGTTCCGGCCAAAGTGACGGTTGCCGGCCGCGCCGATATCGTCGATCGCAATGGTGTCGTACTGGCGACCAGCCTCAGCACCGCCTCGCTCTACGCCAATCCGCGGCAGATCACCGAACCGGAAGCGGTCGCCAAGCAGCTGAATGCCATCCTGCCGGATCTCAATCCGGCTGCCACCCAGGCCAAGCTGTCGAGTGATCGTGGCTTCATCTGGCTGTGGCGCAACCTGACGCCGAAGCAGCAGCAAGCGGTCAACGATCTCGGCGTGCCGGGTCTATATTTCCAGTATGAGACCAAGCGCATCTATCCGCAGGGCAACCTGACCTCGCATCTGGTCGGCTTCACCGATATCGACGGCAAGGGCATTGCCGGTGTCGAGCGCTCCTTCGATGATGCGCTGACCGGCGGCCACCAGCCGTTGCAGCTGTCGATCGATATCCGCGTCCAGCACATCCTGCATGATGCGATCAACAATGAGATCTCAGATTTCCACGCCATCGGCGGTGCCGGGATCGTCATGGATGTGCAGACTGGCGAAGTCATCTCGCTGATCTCGCTGCCGGATTTCGATCCTTCAGATCCTGGCGCCGCGACGCCCGATGCGCGCTTCAACCGCGCGACGCTCGGCGTCTTCGAAATGGGCTCGACCTTCAAGACCTTCAACACGGCGATCGGTCTCGACACCAAGACCACGACCATGCAAGGCGGCTATGACGCCACCAATCCGATCAAGATCGGCGGCTTCACCATCAACGACTATCACGGCAAGCATCGCTTCCTGACCGTGCCGGAGATCTATGCCTATTCGTCGAATATCGGTTCGGCCAAGATGGCGGACGCCTTCGGTACCGAAGTACAGCAGACCTATATGCGGCGCTTCGGCATGCTGGAGAAATCGCCGATCGAGTTGCCGGAAGTGGGCGAGCCGATGGTTCCCAGCCTGAAGAACTGGCGGCGCATCAACACCATGACCATTGCCTATGGCCATGGCATCGCCGTCAGTGCCGCCCAGCTGATCGCCGGCGTCTCCGCCGTGGTCAATGGCGGGGTGATGCGGGCACCCACCATCCTGAAGCGCGACCCCAGCCAGGTGCCGCCGGGCCAGCAGGTGATTTCGTCGGAGACCTCGGCCGATCTGCGCGAATTGATGCGCACCGTGGTGCAGGTCGGCACCGCCAAGAAGGCCGATGCCGAGGGCTATCTCGTCGGTTGCAAGACCGGCACCGCCGACAAGCAGCAAGGGCACGGCTATGCCAAGAATGCCCGCATGGCGGTCATCGTCTGTGCCTTCCCGATGAACCAGCCGCGTTACGCGCTGGCCGCTCTGGTGGATGAGCCGGTACCGAATGCCCATAGCTACGGCTACGCCACGGCCGGTTGGGTTGCCGCGCCGATCGCTGGCGCGCTGGTCGCGCGGATGGCACCGCTTTATGCCATGGCACCGATCCCCGACGATGCGCCGGAAGCGCAAAATCCGCTGGCCGCAAACGTCGCCGACTACGACTCGCCGAACTCCGAAAAAAAGCCACATTCCATCGTTACTCAGGTGAAAGCGACGGCTCCCGGCGCGCCTTCATCGAATCAATCGAAGACTCCTATCGAAGATCAAGTGGATGCGCCCCAGCCATCCAATCCCGAACCAGGAGGGGCGATTGCTGATGAATGATCTGATCGGAGGACTCGATTCGGTGGCGACTTTGTGCAGCCAGGCTGGCGCTGTCGTCATTACTGGCCTCACTGCCGATTCGCGCGCGGTGCGCCCCGGCTATCTCTTTGCCGCTTTGCCGGGCAACAAGATGGATGGCCGGGACTTCATTCCCGCGGCACTCGCCCAGGGTGCTGCCGCGATCCTGCTGCCGGAAGGTAGTGACCTACCGCTTCTGCCAGATAACATCGCCCTTGCCACGGCCGCCAATCCGCGCCGCGCGCTGGCGCTGCTGGCTGCCCGCTTCAATGGCCGTCAGCCGAAGACCATCGCCGCCGTCACCGGTACCAGCGGCAAGACCTCAACCACCGTTTTCACCCGCCAGCTCTGGACGCTGCTCGGCATGCCGGCAGCAAGCCTCGGCACCATCGGCCTGGTCGCGCCGGGCTATGAACTGCCCGATTCGCTGACGACGCCGGATCCGGTCGAACTGCACCGCATTCTCGGCGAGCTTGCCAAGCGCAACGTCGACCACCTGGCAATGGAGGCCTCCAGCCATGGCCTCGACCAGTTCCGCCTCGACGGCGTGCAGGTGACGGCAGCAGCCTTCACCAATCTCAGCCGCGACCATCTCGACTATCACGGCGACATGCGGGCCTATCTCGCAGCCAAATTGCGCCTGTTCAACGACCTGCTGCCGGCCGGCGGCACCGCCGTCATCAATGCGGACATGGCGGAAGCAGGCGAGATCATCGCCGCCTGCCGCGCCCGCCATCATCGGCTGATCACCATTGGCCGCCAGGGCAGCGATATCCGCCTCGTCGAGCAGGTGCCGACCAGCACCGGCCAGGAACTGACCATCGAGCTCTTCGGTGAACGCCATCAGGTCGCCTTCCCGGTTGCCGGCCTGTTCCAGGCCTATAACCTGCTGACGGCGATGGGCCTCGTCATCGGCAGCGGCGCCGAGCCGCGCATGGTGGTCGAACTGGTCTGCCGCCTGACCGGCGTCCATGGCCGCATCGAGCGTGTGGCGACGACGCCCAAGGGCGGCGCCGTCTATGTCGATTATGCCCATAAGCCCGATGCCCTGCAGGCGGTGCTGACCGCCTTGCGGCCGCATGCCACCGGCAAGCTGGTGGTGGTGGTCGGCTGCGGCGGCGATCGCGACAAGGGCAAGCGGCCGATCATGGGCGAGATTGCCACGAGGCTCGCCGACCGCACGATCGTCACCGACGACAATCCGCGCACCGAGGATCCGGCAACCATTCGCCGCGAGGTCCTGGCCGGCGCGAAAGGCGCCACCGAGATTGGCGATCGTACTCAGGCCATCACCGCCGCCATGCGCGACCTCGGCGCCGGCGATGTACTGGTGATTGCCGGCAAGGGCCATGAGACCTATCAGATCATCGGCACCGTGAAGCACGACTTCGATGACAGCCAGGTAGCCCGCGACGTTGTCGCCCAGCTGGAAAGCGAGGCGCAATGAGCTCGCTTGCCATGAAGAAGGATGTGTTGTGGAGCGAGGCCGAGGCGACCATCGCCACTCGCGGCCACGTCTCGCAGACCTTCAATGCCACCGGCGTCTCTATCGACAGCCGCAGCGTCGAGCCGGGCGATCTTTTCATTGCTCTGAAGGGCCCGAATTTCGATGGCCATGCCTTTGTCGGCAAGGCGCTGGAAGCTGGCGCCTGCGCGGCCGTGGTGAGCGCCGACTGGCAGCGCCCGGCCGATCTCGCCGCTGATGCGCCGCTGCTGGTGGTCAAGGATACGATGGCGGCCCTGTGGGATCTTGGGAAAGCCGCCCGCGCCCGTTCCGCCGCGCGTTTCGCCGCCATCACCGGCAGCGTCGGCAAGACCAGCACCAAGGAGGCGCTGCGCCATGTTCTGGCCGCCTCTGCGCCGACCTATGCCAGCACCGGCAACCTCAACAATCACTGGGGCGCGCCTTTGAGCCTCGCCCGTATGACGCGCGATGCAACTTACGGCATCTTCGAGCTCGGCATGAACCATGCCGGCGAGATCTCGCCGCTCTCCAAGCTGGTGCTTCCGGAAGTCGCCATCATCACCACTGTCGAAGCAGTGCATCTCGAATTCTTCAAATCGACCGCCGAGATCGCCGATGCCAAGGCAGAGATCTTCGACGGCCTGGATGAAAGCGGCACCGTGCTGCTGCCCGCCGACAATCCGCATTTCCGTCGCCTGGTCGATCATGCGCGGGCACGGCGTATCGGCAATATCCTCAGCTTCGGCCGTGCCGTCGATGCCGATATCCGGCTGATCGAATGCGAAGTGATGGAAGACGGTAACTGGATTTCGGCCGAGGTGCTGGGCGATCATGTTACCTATCGCACCGCTGCGCCCGGCCAGCATCTGGCGATCAACACCTTGGCCGTGCTCGGTGCCGTGCGAGCCCTGGACGCCGATCTCGATAAGGCCGTCGCCGCTTTTGCCGAGGTCGAGCCGGTCAAGGGCCGCGGCAAGCGCGAGGCCGTCGCCCTGGCCGGTGGCAGCTTCACGCTGATCGACGAATCCTATAACGCCAGCCCGGTTTCCGTCCGTGCCGCCTTGAAGCTGCTCGGCAGCCTGACACCCGGCAAGGGTGGACGGCGCATCGCCATTCTCGGCGATATGCGCGAACTCGGCAGTCAGAGCGCGCAGCTGCATCAAGGTCTCGCGCCCGATCTCGTGGCAGCCGGCCTCGATCAGGTCTATCTCGTCGGTCCTTTCATGCAGGGGCTGGGCGCGGAACTGCCCGCCACCATGCTAGCCGGACATGTCGCTGCCTCGGAGGAACTGGCGGCGGCGATCGGCAGCCGGCTGCAGGCCAATGACATCGTTCTGGTGAAGGGTTCGCTCGGCACCAACATGGCGCCGATCGTCAAGGCGATCCGGGCGCTCGACATCACAGAAACCGCGGCGCCCAAACGGGCTGCGAACGGTCATTGAAGGGGGCAAGGGGGAATGCTCTATCTACTCGCAAGCTTGACGGAAGACTGGAGGGTCCTGAATATCTTCCGCTATCTTACCTTCCGTTGCGGTGCGGCGATCCTGTTCTCGCTGCTGCTGACCCTGGTCATCGGTCCGGCCATGATCCGCTGGCTGAAGAAGCTGCAGCGCGACGGCCAGCCGATCCGCACCGATGGGCCGGAATCGCACCTGACCAAGAAGGGGACGCCCACCATGGGCGGACTCATGTTCCTGCTTTCTGCCACCATCACCACCCTGCTCTGGGCGGATCCGCTCAATCCCTATGTCTGGATCGTTCTGCTGGTGACGATCGGCTATGGCGTGATCGGCTTCGGCGACGATTTCCTCAAGCTCACCAAGCGCAACACCAAGGGTCTGCCGGGCAAACTGAAGCTCGCTGGCCAGATCCTCATCGGTGTCGTCGCCACCTATGCCGTGACCCGGGTAACGCCGGAGCCGCTCAACATGCAATTGGCGGTGCCCTTCTTCAAAGACCTGCTCATTCCGCTCGGCTGGTTCTTCCTGGCGACTGGCACTTTCGTGATGGTCGGCGCCTCGAATGCGGTCAATCTCACCGACGGGCTCGATGGCCTTGCCACCGTGCCGGTGATGATTGCCTCCGCCTGCTTTGCGCTGATTGCCTATCTGGTCGGCAATGTCGTCTTCGCCAATTACCTGCAGATCCACTTTGTTCCGGGCAGCGGCGAACTTGCCGTCTTCTGCGGCGCGCTCTGTGGTGCGGGCCTCGGCTTCCTGTGGTTCAATGCGCCGCCCGCCATGGTCTTCATGGGCGATACCGGCTCGCTCTCCATGGGCGGTGCGCTCGGCGCCATCAGCGTCATCACCAAGCATGAACTGGTGCTCGCCATCATCGGCGGCCTCTTCGTCATCGAAACCGTCTCGGTGATCATGCAGGTGACCTCGTTCAAACTGACCGGCAAGCGCGTCTTCCGCATGGCGCCGCTGCATCATCATTTCGAAAAGAAGGGCTGGGCCGAGCCGACCGTGGTGATCCGTTTCTGGATCATCGCCGCGGTGCTGGCGCTGATCGGCCTTTCCACCTTGAAACTGCGTTGAGGTATTGGTGACTGACGCGATTCGCATTCCCGACCTGGACGGCAAGATCGTCGCCGTATTGGGTCTTGGCCGCTCCGGCGGCACCGCTGCGGCCGTCCTGGCTGCCAGCGGTGCGACCGTTTGGGCCTGGGATGACAATGATGCGGCACGCGAAGCCATCAACCCGGACTGGCTCTATGACCTGACCACGGCCGATTGGACTCAGGTCAGCGCTTTGTTGATGAGCCCCGGCATCCCGCATCTGCATCCGCAGCCGCATCCCGTTGCCAAGGCGGCGCGCGCGGCCGGCGTAGCGCTGATCAGCGATATCGAGTTGCTGCTCAAGGCCCAGCCGAAGTCGCGCTATATCGGCGTCACCGGCACCAATGGCAAGTCGACGACGACGACGCTGATCGGCCATCTGCTGGATCATGCCGGCAAGCGTTGCGAAACCGGCGGCAATCTCGGCACCGCGGCCCTGGCTTTGCCGCCGCTGGGGCCGAGCGGCGTCTATGTGCTGGAGCTTTCCTCCTATCAGCTGGAGATCACGCCCTCGGCCGTCGCCGATATCGCCATCCTGCTGAATATCACGCCGGACCATCTCGACCGCCATGGCGGCATGGACGGCTATATCGCCGCCAAGAAGCTGATCCTGGCACCGAAGGGCAAGAGCTCGATTGGCATCGTCAATGTCGATGATGAGCCGAGCCGAAAGCTCTATCTCGAACTCAAGAGCGGCCCGCGTCGGTTGATCCCGATTTCGGTCGAGAAGGCGCTGAAGGGCGGTGTTTCTGCCGTCAACGGCCAACTGCTGGACGACATCAATGGCCAGCGCCAGCTGGTCTGCGATCTCACTAAATATCCGACCCTGCCCGGCAGCCATAACTGGCAGAATGCCGCCGCCGCCTATGTCGCGGCACGCGGCCTCGGCCTCTCGACCGAGCAGATCCTGGATGGCTTCGCCAGCTTCACCGGCCTCGCCCATCGCCAGGAGCTGGTGACGACCATCGGCAAGATCCGCTACGTCAATGACAGCAAGGCGACCAATGCCGATGCCGCCGCCAAGGCCCTTGTCTGCTACAACGACATCTATTGGATCATCGGCGGTCGCGCCAAGGAAGGCGGGCTGGCCGGGCTGGAACAATTCTATCCGCGCATCCGCCACGCCTTCCTGATCGGCGAAGCGGCACCGCTTTTTGCCAAGCAGCTTGGCCGCGCCGTGCCCTTCACCCAATGCGGCACGCTCGACAAGGCGGTGGTTGCAGCCCATACGCTGGCGCAACGCGAGAAGCGCGAGGGCGGTGTCGTCCTGCTATCGCCGGCCTGCGCCTCCTGGGACCAATATCGCAGCTTTGAAGTGCGCGGCGATCACTTCCGTGACCTTGTCCGTCAATTGGCCGGGGGTGCGCAATGAGTACCTTCTCACGCACCGACCGCAGCCAGTTGGGACAATGGTGGTGGACCGTCGATCGCTGGACGCTGGGCGCCGTCTTCGCCTTAATGTTCATCGGCGCCATCCTGGTGCTGGCCGCCAGCCCGGCCGTTGCCGTGCGCATCGGCCTCGACAGCTTCTATCTGGTGCGTCACCACTACATGATGCTGCCCATCGCCATGATCGTGATGGTCGGCATTTCCGTCTTGTCGCCGCGCCAGGTGCGCCGCGTCGCCGTGATCGGCTTCTTCATCTTCCTGGCCTTGACCGTCATGACCCTCTTCAAGGGTCAGGAGATCAAGGGTGCCACCCGCTGGATCACCTTCGGACCGCTGACCCTGCAGCCCTCGGAATTCCTCAAGCCGACCTTCGCGATCTTCGCCGCTTGGATGTTCTCGCTGCAGCATAGCGGCCAGCGCATCCCGGGCAATCTGATCTCCATTGCGGCTTATGGCCTAGTCGTCATGCTGCTGATGAAGCAGCCCGATCTCGGCATGACCTCGGTGGTGACACTGACCTGGTTCGCGCAATTCTTCGTCGCCGGCCTGCCCATTGTCCTGGTGGTGATCGGCATCGGCGTCGGTGTTGCCGGGTTGGTGCTGGCCTATTTCACCTTCCCGCATGTCACCGAGCGCGTCGACCAGTTCCTCGACCCCAAGGCCGGCGACAATTACCAGATCGACCGTGCGCTGGAAGCTTTCACCAATGGCGGCCTCTATGGCCGCGGCCCGGGCGAAGGCACGGTCAAGCTGGTCCTGCCCGACGCCCATGCCGACTTCATCTTCGCCGTGGCGGCAGAGGAATTCGGCCTCATCGTCTGCCTGATCATCGTCGCCATCTTCGCCTTCATCGTGCTGCGCTCGCTGCTGCGCATGGTGGGCGAGAACAACCTCTTCATCCTGCTCTCGGTCACCGGCCTCACCACCGGTTTTGGCCTGCAGGCGATCATCAACATGGCCTCCAGCCTGCACCTGATGCCGACCAAGGGCATGACCCTGCCCTTCATCTCCTATGGCGGCTCGTCGATCGTCGCCATTGCGCTCGGTGTCGGCATGCTGCTTGCCTTCACCCGCAAGCGCTTTCCAGGGAGTGTCGATATATGACCTCCCGTGATCTGACCGTGGCTCAGCAGACAGCCCGCATCCTTCTCGCGGCCGGCGGCACCGGCGGGCATCTGTTCCCGGCCGAAGCCCTGGCGCATGAGCTGATCAGCCGCGGCCTCGCCGTCGATCTCGTCACCGACGAGCGCGGCCAGGGCTTCGGCGACAAGCTGCCGCAAGTCTCGGTGCACCGTATCGCCGCCGGCGGCGTCGCCGGCAAGGGCATCAGCACGCGCCTGCAGAATCTCGGCCGCCTCGGTCTTGGCTATCTCCAGTCGCGCGGCCTGATCAAGCGGTTGCGGCCCAGCGTCGCGGTCGGCTTCGGCGGCTATCCATCGGTACCGCCGCTGCTTGCCGCCCAGCATGCCGGCGTGAACACCTTGCTGCATGAGCAGAATGCTGTGGCCGGCCGCGCCAACCGCTTCCTGCTGAAGCGGGCGAGCACCGTCGCGACCAGCTTTGCCAAGGTGAAATTCCTCGATCAGGTGCCGGCCATGCGCCGCGCCTTGACCGGCAATCCGGTGCGTCCCGATATTGCCGCCATCGCCAACCAGCCTTATGCGGCACCGACAACCGAAGGCAGTTTCAACTTGCTGGTGGTGGGCGGCAGCCAGGGTGCCCGCGTTTTCGGCGAGCTGATGCCGCCGGCGATCGCCTTGCTGCCGGCCGAGTTGCGGGCACGCTTGAAGCTGACCCAGCAATGCCGGGCCGAGGATCTGGAAAAGGTTACGGCACTCTATCAGCAGCTCGGGCTTGCCGTGGAATTACAGCCCTTCTTCCGCGACATCCCGGCGCGTCTCGCGACGACGCATTTGCTGGTATCGCGCGCCGGCGCCTCGACCGTAGCGGAGCTCACCGCTGCCGGCCGCCCCGCCGTCATGGTGCCGCTGCCGAATTCGATCGACGATCACCAAGCGGCCAATGCCGCGTCGCTGGCGGAAGCCGGTGGCGGCTGGGTGGCGCCGCAGAAGGATTATGATGCGGCGAAGCTCGCCCATCTTCTCGCCGACCTCATGACCAACCCGGCCAAGCTGGCCGCCGCTGCCGATGTGGCGCGGCGCCTCGGCCATCGCGATGCCGCCACGGCGCTCGCCGATCTGGTGATCGGTTTGCTGCCGGCTGGCGCCGCGCAGACGAAATCGGAGAAGAATTGATGCGCGCTTTGCCCCTCGATATCGGCGTCATCCACTTTGTCGGCATTGGCGGCATCGGCATGAGCGGCATTGCCGAAATCCTGCACAATCTCGGCTACAAGGTGCGCGGCAGCGACATCAATGAGAGCTATGTCACCAAGCATCTGCAGGAGATCGGTATTCCGGTCGAATTCGGCCACCGGGCCGAGAACCTCGCCGATGCCTCGGTCGTCGTGATTTCCACCGCCGTCAAGGCCGACAATCCGGAAGTGGTCGCCGCCCGCGCCAAATGGCTGCCGGTGGTGCGCCGTGCCGAGATGCTGGCCGAACTGATGCGCCTCAAATGGTCGATCGCCGTCGGCGGCACCCATGGCAAGACCACGACCACCTCGCTGGTGGCGGCGCTGATCGATGCCGCCGGCTTCGACCCGACCGTGATCAATGGCGGCATCATCAACAATTACGGCACCAATGCGCGCCTCGGCGCCGGCGACTGGATGGTGGTGGAGGCAGATGAGTCCGATGGCAGTTTCCTGAAACTGCCCGCCGTGATCGCCATCGTCACCAATATGGACCCGGAACATCTCGACCATTACGGTACGGTCGAGGCGATGAACCGCGCCTATGAGGACTTCGTCCGCAATATCCCGTTCTACGGTTTCGCAACCCTCTGCATCGACCATCCGGTGGTGCAGGCGATGATCCCGCGCCTCGCCGACCGCCGCATCATCACCTATGGCTTCTCGCCCCAGGCCGAAGTGCGTGCCGTCAATCTGCAGATGGATACCAGCGGCGCCACCTATGATGTCGTCGTCGTGGACCGCATCCGCGGGACCGAGCGCACCATCAGCGGTATTCACCTGCCGATGATGGGCCAGCACAATGTGCAGAACAGCCTCGCCGCCATCGCTGTCGCCCATGAGATGGGTATCGACGATGCCGCCATCCGCAAGGGCTTTGCCGGATTCGGTGGCGTCAAGCGGCGCTTCACCCGCACCGGCGAGGCGAATGGCGTCACGGTGATCGACGATTACGGCCATCATCCGGTGGAGATCGCCGCCGTGCTCAAGGCGGCGCGCCAGGCCAGCCGCGGCAAGGTGATCGCGGTGGTGCAGCCGCACCGCTACAGCCGGCTGCAGAATCTGTTCGTCGATTTCTGCACCTGCTTCAACGATGCCGATGCCGTACTGGTGGCCGATGTCTATGCCGCCGGGGAAGCACCCATCGAGGGCGTCTCCGGCGCCGCCTTGGCCGAAGGCCTGCGCGAGCGCGGTCACCGTCATTCGGCGCATCTCGCCGATCCGAAGCAGCTTGCCGAAGTGATCGCCGCCATGGCCTCGCCGGGCGACCTGGTCGTTTGCCTCGGTGCCGGCAGCATCACCTATTGGGCCCATGCCTTGCCGAATGAACTCGCCGCCATCTATCGCAGGACGGGATCATGATGGCCGCCGAACGCCACACCGACCGCCTGATCGATCGCCTGCCGCCTGTCCGCGGCCGGCTGACCGAAGGCTCGTCGCTGGCCAATGTCACCTGGTTCCGCGTCGGCGGTCCGGCCGAAGTTTTGTTCAAGCCGGCCGATCTCGAGGACCTGCGGAATTTCATCGCCAGCAAGCCGGCCGATGTGCCGGTGACGATGCTCGGTGTCGGTTCCAACCTGCTGGTACGCGATGGCGGCATCCCCGGCGTCGTCATCCGCCTGGGCCGCGCTTTCGCCGAGATTCGCATCGAGGGCAACCGGGTGATTGCCGGCGCGGCAGCGCTCGATCTCAACGTCGCCCTGGCGGCGCGGGATGCCGGGCTCGGCGGTCTCGAATTCCTCTCCGGTATCCCCGGCACCATTGGCGGTGCGCTTCGCATGAATGCCGGCGCCTATGGCAGCGATGTCGCCGCGGTGCTGCAGCGGGCGACGGCGATCGATGCGACCGGCACTATCCGGCAGCTCGACCATGCCGATATGGGCTTCACCTATCGCCACGCCACCGTGCCGGAAGACTGGATCTTCGCCGGCGCCGAATTCATTGGCAGCCCGGATACGGTCGCGGCGGTCCAGGAACGCATCCAGTCGATCCAGCAGAGCCGCGCCGAGAGCCAGCCGATTCGTGCCCGCACCGGCGGCAGCACCTTCGTCAACCCGACGCCGCATCGTGCCTGGGAACTGATCGATGCCGCCGGGTGTCGTGGTCTGAAGCTCGGCGGTGCGATGGTTTCGGAAAAGCATTGCAACTTCCTGATCAATACCGGCGCGGCAACAGCGTCGGAGATCGAGGCGTTGGGCGAGGAAGTACGGCGCCGGGTGCGTGAGCAGAGCGGCATCAATCTGCAGTGGGAAATCAAGCGCATCGGCCTCGCCGCCGATGCCGAGAATGCGATTACGACGAAGGAACAGGCATGAAGCGGGTAACGGTCTTGATGGGCGGTCCATCGGCGGAGCGGGATGTCTCGCTGGCCAGCGGTGCGAATTGCGCCGCGGCGCTGACCGAGGCCGGCTATCAAGTCGCCACCATCGACGTTAGCCGCGACTTGAAGGCGCTTCTTGCCGCCATCGAGGCGCAGAAGCCCGATGTGCTCTTCAACGCCTTGCACGGTCGCTGGGTCGAGGACGGCAATATACAGGGTGTCCTCAATTTCATCGGCATTCCCTATACCCATTCCGGTCTGATGGCCTCGGCCAATGCCATGGACAAGCCGATGGCGAAGCGCATTTTCACCGCCGCCGGCTTGCGCTGCCCGGAAGGCGTCGTTCTCGACAAGGCTGCCGTCTTGCGCGGCGATGTGATGGCGCGTCCCTATGTTGTGAAGCCCGCCAATGAAGGCAGCAGTGTCGGCGTCTGCATCGCCCGCATCGGCGATAATGATCCCTTCCACGATGCCAAATGGGATGATGACACGCCGCTGCTGGTGGAACGTTTCATTCCCGGCCGCGAGCTGACGGTCGGCGTCATGGGCGGCAAGGATGGCGATCGCGCCATGGCGGTGACCGAATTGCGGCCGCATGCCGGCTTCTATGACTATGCCAACAAGTATACCGACGGAAAGACCGTGCACCTCTGCCCGGCGCCGCTGCCCGATGACGTGGCGGCGGAAGCCATGCGCATGGCCGTCGCCGCCCATCAGGCCTTGGGTTGCCGTGGCATCTCGCGCAGCGATTTCCGCTATGACGACACCGCCGGTGGCGGCGTCGACCAGCTTTATCTGCTGGAGATCAATACCCAGCCCGGCATGACGGCCCTGAGCCTGGTGCCGGAGCAGGCGCGTTATCTCGGCATTTCCTATCCCGAACTGGTGAGCTGGATGGTGGAGAACGCTGCATGCGATCACTGACCGCCCCAACCACCACGAGCGTTTCCGCACCGGGTCGCAGCAAGGCGATGCCGGCGCGGCCGCCTGTGCGGAAACGTCCGCGCAGCCGGTTGGAACGCTTCATGGTGCGGGGTGGCGTGGTCTGCGGCGTGACCCTGGTGCTTGGCATTACCACGGCCTGGGGCATTCAGACCGGCTGGCTGCCGCGGCTCGGCGACAGCCTCGGCGCCTCGATGCTGACCGAGACAGCGCGTTTCGGCCTCGCCCTCGACCAGGTGCAAGTGACGGGCCGCAATGAGACTTCCCAGGCCGAGATCCTGACGGCGATCGGCGTGCAGCGCGGAACACCTTTGCTTGCGATCGACATCCAGGCCATTCGCCAGCGCCTGATCGCTCTGCCCTGGATTGCCTCGGCAACGGTGGAGCGACGTTTCCCGAATGGCCTCGCCGTCGAGATCAGCGAGGCGCAACCGCTGGCCCTGTGGCAGCGCCAGCAGCAGCTTTATCTGGTCAGCCGCGATGGCAAGATCATCGAAACCAGCAACCTGCAGAAATACGCCAAGCTGCTGATCATCGTTGGCGACGACGCACCGCTGCATGCCGACAAGCTGATCGACATGCTGGCGAGCGAGCCCGACCTGCAGAAGCAGGTGACGGCTGCCGTCTGGGTCGGCAAGCGCCGCTGGAATCTGCGCTTCAACAACAATGTCGACGTGAAGCTGCCGGAGGACGAGCCGGAAGCTGCCTTGCATCGCTTCGCCGACATCAACCGGCAGAACCAGCTGCTCGACAAGGACATCACCATCGTCGACATGCGCCTACCCGACGCCGTCGTCGTGCGCCAGGCGCATCCGGTGCAACTCGACAAATCAGGCAAGAACGCGAAGCCGGCCAAGAGCGGCGACGCAGCCCTCATCAAGGGCAATGACACATGACGATCTCAGGGTTGGGGGACTATACCCGATGAAGAAACCGCGCATTGCGCCTCGCAACGGCCTGCTGGCAGCCATCGATATCGGCACCAGCAAGATCTGCTGCTTCATTGCCAAGGTCGGCGATGACGGCCGGCCGGCCATCGTCGGTATTGGCCACCACATCTCGCGCGGTGTGCGCGGCGGGGCCATCATCGACATGGAACAGGCGGAAATGGCCGTCCTGACGACCGTGCATGCGGCCGAGCAGATGGCCGGCGAAACCATCCAGGAAGTGGTGCTCAATCTGTCCGGCGGCTATCCCGCCTCGCAGACCATCGGCGTCGAGGTGCCGATCGCCGGCCGTGAGATCGGCGACCATGACCTGCAGCGCGTCCTCATGCAGGGCAGCCAGATCAACGGCAACCATGAGCGCCGCCTGATCCATTCGATCCCGGTCGGCTACTCGATCGACGGTTCCAAGGGCATCCGCGACCCGCGCGGCATGTATGGCGACCGCCTCGGCGTCGACATGCACGTGGTGACGGCGGCGGCCGGCGCGGTCAAGAACCTCACCACCTGTGTCGGGCGCTGCCATCTCGATATCCGGGCGCTGGTGGTTTCGCCTTATGCTTCCGGCCTCGCCAGCCTGGTCGATGACGAGATGGATCTCGGCGTTACCGTCATCGATATGGGTGCCGGCACGACGACGCTTTCCGTCTTCTTCGACGGCCACGCGGTCTATACAGATTCGGTGCCGATCGGCGGCAGTCATGTCACCAATGACATCGCTCGCGGCCTGTCTACGCCTTTGGCCCAGGCCGAGCGCATGAAGACGCTCTATGGCAATTGCATCGTCAGCCCGGCTGACGAGCGGGAGATCATCCATGTCCCGCAGGTTGGCGAGGAGGATAGCGGCCTCACCAACCAGGTACCGAAATCGATTCTCGTCGGAGTCATCCAGCCGCGACTCGAAGAAACCTTCGAGCTGGTCCGTTCGCGCCTGGAAGCCAGTGGCTTCGACAAGGTGGCTGGCCGCCGTGTCGTCCTGACCGGCGGCGCCAGCCAGTTGAGCGGTGTCCGCGAATTGGCGGCGCTGGTGCTCGACAAGCAGATCCGCATGGGTCGGCCGATTCGCATCCATGGGCTAGCGGATGCAACGGGCGGGCCGGCCTTTGCGACAGCGGCAGGGTTGCTGAGCTACGCCCTGCAAAGTGAGACCGAACAGCCGAAACCGGGCCGTTCCAAGGACATGCCGTCAGCCGGCATGTTTGGACGCTTCGGCAGCTGGCTGCGGGATAATTTCTGATCATAACCAGTGAGAAACATTGGAGGCACCTAACATGACGTTGAATCTTTCTCTTCCCCAAGATCCGTTCGACATCCGTCCGAAGATCACCGTGGTCGGGGTCGGCGGCGCCGGCGGCAATGCCGTCAGCAACATGATCCGTTCCAAGCTCGAAGGCGTCGAATTCCTGGTCGCCAACACCGATGCCCAGGCATTGCAGCAGTCGCTGTGCGAACGCCGCATCCAGCTCGGTGCGACGGTCACCAAGGGCCTTGGTGCCGGTGCGCGTCCGGATATCGGCCGCGCTTCGGCCGAAGAAGCCCTGCGGGACATCGCCGAACAGTTGGTCGGCTCCAACATGGCCTTCATCACCGCCGGCATGGGCGGTGGTACCGGCACCGGTGCTGCACCCGTGATCGCCCAGATCGCCCGCGATCAGGGCATCCTGACGGTTGGCGTCGTCACCAAGCCGTTCCACTTCGAAGGCTCGCATCGCATGCGGATGGCCGAACAGGGCATCCAGGAACTGCAGCAATATGTCGATACGCTGATCATCATTCCGAACCAGAACCTGTTCCGCATCGCCAATGAGAAGACCACCTTCGCCGATGCCTTCAAGATGGCCGACGAAGTGCTCTATTCGGGCGTGCGCGGCGTCACCGACCTGATGGTGATGCCGGGTCTCATCAACCTCGACTTCGCGGATATCCGCGCCGTCATGAGCGAGATGGGCAAGGCGATGATGGGCACCGGCGAAGCGAGCGGCGAAAACCGCGCCATCGCCGCGGCCGAGGCGGCGATCTCCAACCCGCTGCTCGACGAAGTCAGCATGAAGGGTGCCCGCGGCGTCCTCATCAACATCACCGGCGGCATGGATATGACGCTGTTCGAGGTTGACGAAGCCGCCAACCGCATCCGCGACGAGGTCGATCCCGAAGCCAATATCATCTTCGGTTCGACCTTCGACCAGAGCCTGGAAGGCAAGGTCCGCATCTCCGTCGTGGCAACCGGCATCGAATCCGCCGCCCAGGTGCAGCCGCGCCCGGCGACGGCCAATCTCAGCCTGGTTGCCCGTAACCCGAATCCGCAGCCGAGCGGCGAGTATGTTGCCGATGATCGCGGTACCATGCGGGCGGAACCGATGACTGCCATGGCGCCGTCCATGACCAGCCAGCCGATGGCGACGCCGCAAAGCTTCCCGGGCGTCAATACGGCCCGCGCCAGCGCGCCGAATTATGCCCAGCCGACGGCCCAGACCACGGCCGCCGCGCCGCAGAGCTATATCCCGCCGATGCCGACCTCGGTCGGTGCGACGGCCCTGCAAAGCGAGCCGATGATGCGTCCATCCGCCGAACCGATGCTGCCGCGGGCACCGGAACGGCCGCTGCCGGAACAGCGTAGCTTCGTCGCCCCGCCGGCGATGGAACCGAGCCTGCGGGCCCAGCCGGCCATGGCCGAGCCGGTAACACCGCGGGCAGCCGAACCGGTGGTCGAACGCAAGAAGGCGCCGAGCCTGTTCGAGAAGGTGACCAGCCGTTTCACCAGCCAGCCGGCCGCCCGGGCGGAAGCCCGTCCGGCCGAACCGCGGATGGAGCAGCGTCAGGCCAGCCCAGCCGCCCAGGCGCCGCGTGGCTATGCCAGCCAGCCGTTCCTGCCGCAGCCCGAACCGCGGGTCGAACAGCGCCCGCAGCAGCCGCAGCTGCAGCTCGACAGCAGCGACCGCACCATGAACCAGCGAAATGAGGAAGATCTGCTGGATATCCCGGCCTTCCTGCGCCGTCAGGCCAACTGACGCGTCTGCCTTCGCCTGATCCGTCCGTTCGCCTGCCGCGACGGACGGATCTCCAGGTGCCTCGATAAACTGGCCCGCAGCCGCGGCTGCGGGCCTATTTTTCTGTCGAATCGGGGGGTTAGGCGATATCTGCCGGGCTTGAGCGGAAACGCGCCACCGCCTATAGTTCCGCCCGACAAAAGATCAACAAATGGCGGAATCGGTAATGTCTTCTCGGTATTTGTGGCGGCTTCTCCCGGCATGCGCTGGCATTGCCCTGATGACCGCCTGTTCCAGCCCGGAACCTGACATTCCCGATCAGCCGGCCGAACAGCTTTACAACAGCGCCATGGATGCCATGGAGGCCAACCAGCCGAAAAAGGCAGCCAGCCTGTTTGACGAGGTCGAACGGCAGCATCCCTATTCGCAATGGGCCACCCAGGCGCAGATCATGTCGGCCTATGCCCATTACTCGGTCGACGAATATGACGATGCGATCCCGGCCCTCGACAGCTTCATCGAGCTGCATCCCGGTAATCGCAGCGCCGCCTATGCCTATTATCTTCGGGCCCTTTGCTATTATGAGCAGATCGCCGACGTGAAGCGCGACCAGGGCAATACCGAGCAGGCCCTGCGTGCCCTCTCGGACGTCGTCGCCCGCTTCCCCAATACCGATTATGCCCGTGACGCCGCCCTGAAGCTCGATCTGGTGCGCGACCATCTGGCCGGCAAGGAAATGGAGATCGGACGCTATTATCTGAAGCAGGATCAGTTCCTGGCGGCGATCAACCGCTTCCGCACCGTGGTCGAGAAGTATCAGACCACGACCCATGTGCCGGAAGCCCTGGAACGCCTGGTGGAAGCCTATCTCTCGCTTGGCGTGAACGACGAAGCCCAGACCGCGGGTGCCGTGCTCGGCTACAACTATCCGGGCAACCAGTGGTACGAGGACGCCTACAACCTTCTCAAGGCCAAGGATCTGAAGCCGGAGAAGAAGGAAGGCTCCTGGCTCAACAGCGTGTTCTGACGCCGTGCGGCGCTGAACCGACATGCTGGTCGCGCTCACCATCCAGAATGTTGTCCTGATCGAGAAGCTGGATCTCGCTTTCGACAGCGGCTTGACCGTGCTGACCGGCGAGACCGGCGCCGGCAAGTCGATCCTGCTCGACGCCCTGGGCCTCGCCCTCGGTGCCCGCGCCGAAGCCGGCCTGGTGCGACAGGGTGCAACACAGGCGACGGTCACCGCCGAGTTCAGCCTGCCGCCCCGGCATCCCGCCAATGCGCTTCTCCAGGAACAGGGCATCGAGGCGGAAGGCAGCCTCATCCTGCGCCGACAATTGACCAGCGATGGCCGCTCCCGCGCCTTCGTCAACGATCAGCCGGTCAGCATCGGCCTCTTGCGCAAGCTCGGCGACAGCCTGGTCGAGATCGAGGGCCAGTTCGAGGCCCAGGGCCTGCTTGACCCCGCCACCCATCGTGATCATCTCGACGGCTATGGCGTGGACGAAGCGAAACGCTGGGCTTGCACCGCCGCGCATCGCCACTGGCACGAAGCCGTCACGGCCTGGCGCCAGGCAACGGAAGAACTGGCCCGCGCCAAGGCCGATGAAGACTGGCTGCGTCACGCCGTCGAAGAGCTGGAACTGGCGGCGCCCCAGCCCAACGAAGAGACCGAGCTGGTTGCCGAGCGCGCCCTCCTCTCCAACCGCGCGCAGTTGATCGAGGCGATCGATGCCGTCAACACCGATTTGACTGGCGACCGCGGCGCCGACCGCGCCATCGCCAATGCCCAGCGCCGGCTCGATCGTCTCGGCGACAAGCTGGGTGATCAGGCCTCGCAGCAATTGCATCCGGTGGTCGCCGCCCTGGACCGCGCCAGCATCGAGCTCAGCGAGGCGATCGGCGTGCTGCAGCATATGGCGGCCGATCTCGACGCCGACCCGAAGCGGCTCGACAGGATCGAGGAGCGGCTCTATCTGCTGCGTGATCTCGGCCGCAAGCACCAGGTGCCGGTCGAGGCTTTGCCCGATCTGCTACAGAAACTGCGTCAGCGCCTCAACGGCCTCGACGATCGCGGCCAGAACATGGCCAAGCTGGAAGCGGCGGTGAAGCAGACCCGCCAGGCCTATGTCGAGGCTGCCACCGTGCTGGCCAAGCAACGCCAGAAGACAGCGAAGGCGATGGATGCGGCGGTCAATGGCGAACTCGCACCGTTGAAGCTGGAAAAGGCGCGCTTCGCCACCCGGATCGAGACTCTCGCCGAGGACCACTGGTCGGCCGAGGGCTGGGACCGCGTCACCTTCGAGGTGGCGACCAATCCCGGTGCCGCCCCCGGCCCGATCAACCGCATCGCCTCCGGCGGCGAACTCGCGCGTTTCATGCTGGCCTTGAAGGTGACTTTGGCCGCCAACCAGCCGGTGCCGACCCTGGTTTTCGACGAGGTCGATGCCGGCATCGGCGGTGCCACGGCCGCTGCCGTCGGCGAACGCCTGAAGCGGCTGGCCGGTGCCGTGCAGCTTCTCGTCATCACCCATTCGCCCCAGGTGGCAGCACTTGGTCATCAGCATTGGCGGGTGGAGAAGAGTGGCGGCAAGAAAGAGACGACGACGACCGTGCGGCCGCTCAGTGCCGCCGAGCGCCGCGAGGAGATCGCCCGCATGCTCTCCGGCGCCACGATCACCGACGAAGCGCGCGCGGCCGCCAAGACCCTGCTGGCCAGCACCAACTGATTTTCACCATCTACTGATTTGATTACGGGGTAAGCGTCATGAGCAAAACGTCCCGCGAAGATGTCGCCACGATTCCGGTCGAGGAACTGACTGACAAGACAGCAACGACGGAATTGCGCCGTCTTGCCCGCGAGATCGCGCGCCATGACGAACTGTATCATCAGAAGGATGCTCCGGAAGTCAGCGACGCCGAATATGACGCTTTGGTCAAGCGCAACCGGGCCATCGAAGCACGCTTCCCCGAATTGCAGCGCAAGGATTCGCCGAGCCGCCGTGTCGGCGCCGCCCCCGCCGAAGGCTTCGCCAAGGTCCCTCATCGCCAGCCGATGCTGTCGCTGGACAATGCCTTCAGCCGCGAGGATGTCGCCGATTTCCTGCAACGCATCCGGCGCTTCCTGGGATTGAAGGCGGAAGATGCAATCCCGCTCGCCGTCGAACCGAAAATCGACGGCCTCAGCGCCAATTTGCGCTATGAGAACGGCGTCTTCGTCCAGGGCGCCACGCGGGGCGACGGTGCCATTGGCGAGGACATCACCGCCAATTTGAAGCATATCGCCGACATACCCCATAAACTAAAGGGCAAGTCGCATCCAACACTGATCGAGATCCGCGGCGAGGTCTATATGTCGCATGACGGCTTCGCAAAGCTGAATGCGGCGCGAGCCGAGGCCGGCGAAGCGATCTTCGCCAATCCGCGCAATGCCGCGGCCGGCAGCGTGCGGCAGCTCGACCCCAATATCACCAAGCAGCGGCCACTGCATTTCTTCGCCTATGCCTTTGGCGAGGTCGAGGGCTGGGACGACCAGCCGAAGACCCATCACGGCTTCCTCGACCAGCTCCGCGACTGGGGTTTCAGCGTCAATCCGCGCCGCAAGGTCACCGATGACCTCGACGGCGTGATGGAATTCTACGATACCCTCGGCAAGGACCGGGCCGACCTCCCCTATGATATCGACGGCGCCGTTTACAAGGTGGATCGGCGCGACTGGCAGGCGCGGCTTGGCTTCATCGGCCGGGCGCCGCGCTGGGCCATCGCCCATAAATTCCCCGCCGAGCGGGCCATCACCACGCTCAACGACATCATCATCCAGGTCGGCCGCACCGGTGTGCTGACTCCCGTCGCCGATCTTGAGCCGATCACCGTCGGCGGTGTGGTCGTTTCCCGCGCCACTTTGCACAATGAAGATGAGATCGCCCGCAAGGATATCCGCATCGGCGACAAGGTGGTGGTGCAGCGAGCCGGCGACGTCATCCCGCAGATCGTCGAAGTGGTCGATGCCGATCGACCCCATCGGCATCGCGCCTATAAATTCCCGGAAACCTGCCCGGTCTGCGGCAGCCATGCCATTCGCGAAGAGGGCGAGGTAGCCCGGCGCTGTATCGGCGGCCTCACGTGTGGCGCCCAGGCGGTCGAAAGGTTGAAGCACTTCGTCTCGCGCGGTGCCTTCGATATCGATGGGCTCGGCGACAAGCATATCGAAGCTTTCTATCAGGACGATCTCCTCAAGAGCCCTGGCGATATTTTCCGCCTGCACCGCCATCGCCGCGCTTTGACGGAACGCGAGGGTTGGGGAACGCTTTCGGTCGATAACCTGCTGGGCGCCATCGAGGCCCGGCGCCATATCCCGCTCCAGCGTTTCATCTATGCGCTCGGCATTCCGCAAGTGGGCGATGTCACGGCAAAGCTGCTCGCCAAGCACTATCTGTCGCTCGCCGCCTGGCGCGAGGCCATGATCGCGGCTCAGACCGTCGGCAGCGAGGAACGCCAGGCGCTGGGCGAGATCAATGGCATCGGCCCATCGATGGCCGATGACCTCACCGCGTTTTTCGGCGAAAAACACAACATCGAGGTGCTGGACGACCTGCAAGCCGAGTTGACGGTGGAAGACTTCGTGCCCGTCGCCGTCAAGGAGAGCCCGATCACCGGCAAGACGGTGGTCTTCACCGGCACCCTCGTCAAGATGACCCGCAATGAGGCGAAGGCCCGCGCGGAGAGCCTCGGCGCCAAGGTCGGCGGATCGGTCTCGAAGAAGACCGACTACCTGATCGTCGGTGCCGATGCCGGCTCTAAGGCCGCCAAGGCCGCAGAACTGGGTGTGCAAACCCTCAGTGAAGACGAGTGGATTGACCTGATCGGCGGTTAAACTATGCAGCATATCGAGGACTGACATCGCTGCTTGATCGATCTTGCAGGTGCTTTCGCAGTTGTACTGTCTCTTTACGGCACGCGGTTGTTTCGGTTACTGGTAGAGCGCGATCGTTTTGAATGGAAGCGGCGCCGCTTCCATTCAAAACGTGAATCGCACTCTATTTTATTGTGTGGAGACGGATTCACGTTATAGATCGAAACGCTACGCGGTTCGATCTATAACGATCCGGTTCCAGCCGGACTGTCCTTCCAGCTGATCGAGCATCGTCATGTCTGCCGTCATTGCCGTGCGCGGCTTGCGCAAGGAATACAAGGTCCATCACAAGGAAGGCGGCTTTCTCGGCAGCGTGAAGTCGCTGGTCAATCGCCGCTATTCGACCGTGACGGCAGTCGATGGCGTCAGCTTCGAGATCGCGGAAGGCGAGATCGTCGGTTTCCTCGGCCCCAATGGGGCCGGCAAGACCACCACCTTGAAGATGCTCGCCGGCCTGCTGCATCCCAGCGGCGGCGACGTCTCGGTGCTGGGTTTCGAACCGAAACAGCGACACACCGATTTCCTGCGGGCGATCACTTTGGTCATGGGCCAGAAACAGCAGCTGGCCTGGGATCTCGCCGCGATCGATTCCTTCCTGCTCAACCGCGTCATCTATGACATACCGGAAGATGTCTATCACCGTCGGATCGGTGAACTCAGCGAGATGCTGTCGCTGCAACAGGTATTGAACAAGCCGGTGCGCAAGCTGTCCTTGGGCGAACGCATGAAATGCGAGCTGGCTTTGGCCCTGCTGCACCAGCCGAAGATCCTGTTCCTCGACGAGCCGACCATCGGCCTCGACGTCAATATGCAGCGGGCGGTGCGGGATTTTATCGCCGCCTATAATGACCGTTATCGTGCCACCATCATGCTGACCTCGCATTACATGGATGATGTCGAGGCATTGGCACGTAGGGTGATGGTGATCGACGGCGGCCGCATCGCCTTTGACGGCGATCTCCATAGATTGATCGCCGAGCAGGCGCCAAAGAAGGTCTTGCGCCTCAAGCTGATTGAGGCCCAGCCAGCCGCACGGCTCAGCCAATATGCGGAACTGCGGCGGCTTGAGGACCTGGAGGCCGAGTTGCTGGTCGATCGCCAGCGCGTAGCGGAAACCGCTTCGCGCCTGCTGGCAGAGTTGCCGGTGGCGGATATTGCCATCGAGGAGCAGCCGATCGAAGACGTGATCGGCGCCCTGTTCAAGACGGCGCCCGACAGGAAGACGGTGCCAAGCCACCAGCCGGTAACAACATGAGGACAGCCCGCATCCTGCATGTGGCCCGTATCTGGCGGCAATTGCTGGTGCAATATTGCGCTGTCGCCATGGCCTATCGGGTGCAGTCACTGATCTGGATGATCGGCGGGCTGATGCCGATCGCCACCATGCTGATCTGGGTCGAACTGGCCGGCAACGGCTCGATCGGCGGCAATGGCACCAGCTATGGCCGCCAGGATTTCGCCGTCTATTTCATGGCCATGTATCTGCTGCGCCAGGCGACGGTGATGTGGAGCGTGCTCATTCTCGATCGTGGAATTCGGCGCGGGGAGTTGGCGCCGCAATTGCTGCGGCCCGTGCCGCCGGTCTGGGCACATATGGCCGAGCATCTGGGCGAGATCGTCGTCCGGCTCCCGATCATCCTGGCCGTCTTCGTGCTCGGCCTCTATCTCACCGGCACGCTGGGTAGTCTCACATTCCCGAATGTGCTGCTCTTCGCGCTCGCCCTCGTCGGTTCCTGGCTGATCTTCTTCCATCTGCATTATTGCGTGGGATTGCTCGCCTTCTGGATGGATGGGGTGCTGTCGCTGGAGCCCTTGATCTGGTACTTCACCGTCATTCTCGGTGGCGGTGCCATTCCCATTGATCTCTTCCCCACAGCGATCCGCGACGTCCTGACCTGGCTGCCCTTCGCCGCCACCCTGGATTTCCCGGCCCAGATCCTGCTCGGCAAGATCGATGCAGCGTTGCTGGCGCTGGGCTTCGCCAAGCAGATCGGCTGGATCGTCGCCCTCACTTTGCTGCGCCAGGCCCTGTGGCGGACGGGGCTGCGGCGCTACTCGGCCATGGGAGCGTAGGATGCGCAGTCTCCGGCTGATCCTGCTGTTTCTGCGCAACTCGTTGCAGGTCGAGATGGAATATCGCGCCAACCTGCTGGCGAGCCTCGCCACCGCCTTCTTCAGCGCCGGCCTCGCCATCCTGACCCTGCTCAGCATGTTCCACCGCACCACGGAGATTGGCGGCTGGGATCTGCCGCGTATGGTCGCGCTGGTCGGGGTCAGCCTGATCGTCGAGGGCCTGATCGATTGCTGGCTCTATCCCAGCCTCAATGCCATCACCGAATATGTCCGCCAGGGCGAGCTGGATTTGCTGCTGATCCGGCCGATCAACAGCCAGCTGATGGTGAGCTTCCGCAATATCCGCATCTGGTTCGCCGGCAATATCGGCCTCGGCATTATCGCCATTCTCTATGGCATGCAGGCGCGTCAGTCGCTCACCGTCGCCAACCTTGCGCTTTGTGCCCTGCTGGTCGTCTCCGGCGTTGCCATCCTCTATTCGATCTGGCTGGCGGCAGCCACGCTTGCCTTCTGGTTCACCAAGGTGGGCGAGGTCTCGATCATCGCCTATACGTTGATGGAAACCGGGCGCTTCCCGGTCAGCGCCTATCCCGCCTGGGCGCGTTTCACCCTCACCTATATTCTGCCCATCGCCTTCATCACCAATGTGCCGGCGGAAGCCGCGATGGGACGGCTTGACTGGCAGGGAGCCCTGATCGGACTTTGCGCTGCTGCCGTGGCTCTGGCCTTGGGTAGTTTCTTCTGGCGCTTCGGCCTCTCACGCTATAGCAGCGCCAGCAGCTGACGCGCGACTGCGCAGGAATTCGGCAACCGCCGTTATCTCTGGCCGTACTCCGCGTCGTCCCAGCGGCGTCAGGATGAAATAGCCCTTGCCGCTCGGCTGTTCATGCGTGGAGAGGGCGACGAGATCGCCCCGTTCGAGGAAGCGGTCGATGAAGGGCCGCCGGCCGATGGCGATGCCGAGCCTTTCCATCGCCGCCTGCAGGACAAGGCCTGACGTTTCCAGCCGCAGCATCTCCCGGCCGATGGTGAGGCCGCCGCGTTGCCGCTTCGGCTCCTGCCAGGACGACCATTCATCGGGGTGTTGCAGATTGAGGATCAAGGGAATCTCCGCTGCGGCGGCGATCGACCGGGAACCGAGCTGCCGGACAACATCCGGATGAGCGACGGGAACGATATATTCCTCCAGCAAAGGCTCGATCCGTGCCCGCGGCCAGGAGCCGGCGCCGTAGCGAATGGCGATATCGATCTCGTCGCGATCGAGATCGGCCAGATCGCTGGATGTCAGCACCGCAATGGCGACATCCGGCAAAGCCTGGCGCAAGGCGCCAAGCTGCGGCACCAGCCAGAACTCCGCCAGGGCTGGCACCAGGCTGATCCGCACCAGGAGGCTCTCACGCGCGGCAAGGCTCAATGTCGCATCGGCGATCTCCCGATGGGCCTGGCGGATCACGGCAAGATAGGCGCGCGCGGCCGGCGTCAGCTTGATCTGGCGGTGACCGCGTTCGAAGAGATCCAGCCCGAGATCGCGCTCCAGCTGGCGGATCTGAAAACTGATCGCCGATTCCGTCACTTTCAGTTCCTGCGCTGCTTTCTTGAAACTGAGCAGCCGGCCCGCCGCTTCGAAAGCGCGCAAGGCAGCGCTGCCGGGGAACCCGGCCTGTGCCAGTGCGGCACTCAGTCGGCTCTTCGGCCCGGACTTGCGGCGATCACTGGTCATGGCGCGGCTCGGCATCACGGTCTCCGACATCATTGCATCTGCCAGGGATCCACCTGGTGTCTCCGCGGCCCCTGAGGGCTCGGACGAGTTTAACTCGTGTGAGAACCCGGCGGAACTCGTTTGTGCGCACGGCTCTCCGGCTCGACATTCAAAGGAAATCATCTCCGCGTTCCAGGACGCTCCGATCATGCGCCATCAATCCAGTCCCGCCGCCCCGGCAAGATCGCCGCTCGAGATCACGCTGTTCTTCACCGCCTTTGTCGCCGTGACCTATGGCTTCGGCATCTATCTCTTCGCCGCTTTGGTGCCGGATATGCGCCAGAGCCTCGGCTTCGGCTATGGAACGGTGGGGCTCGCCACTGGCATCGCCCAGGCCGGCTTCCTGGTGGCGTCCTTGCTCAGCGGCGTCCTGGCACCGGTGATCGGTACCAGCCGCCTGATCTTCGGCTCCGTGATCCTGTCCGGCCTTGGCTTGCTGCTGATGAGCCGGTTGAGCGGTGCTGGCGAAATGACGGTGGTATTGACGTTGATGGGTGCGGCGGCGGCCAGCGTCTGGGTGCCCATGGTGGGTGTCTGCCAGCAAGTGATTCCGGCCCACCATCACGGCAAGGCATTGGGCCTGATGTCGAGCGGTACCAGCTATGGCGTCTTTATCAATGGCCTGATCGTGCCGCCTTTGCTGGCGTCCTTTGGCTGGCCGAGCGTCTGGCTGACCACCGGCGCGTTGACAATGCTGCTCCTACTGGCGGCCCTCTGGCGATTGCGCGGCCTGGACCGGATGAAGAGCAGCAACGCAGCAGTACCTGCTGCGACCCAATCAGCTACACTGTCTTTGCGGCTGCGGCTCCGCAGCGTTTTGCGGCCACTCGGCCTCCTGATGATCGCCACCATGTTTTTCAATGGCCTCTCCTGCATGCCATTCCAGACCTATCTGGTGCCCTTGTTGCGGGAGGATTTCGGCTGGCAGGCGGGCGATGCCAGTCATCTCTGGAGCCTGATCGGCGGTATCGGCATGGTGGGCGGCTTTGCGCTCGGCTGGCTGGCCGATAAGATCTCGATCAAATGGGCCATGCTGGTGACCTATCTGCTGCTGAGCCTGGCCGCGGCGATCCCGCTCGCCTTGCCTTATCTCGCGCCAGCCTTGGCGCCACGGCTGATGCAGCTTGCCGGTCTCAGCTTCGGTCTCGCCTTCTATGCGATCTTCGGGCTGGTACCGGCCTATATCAGTGCCTGGTTCAAGGGCGATGCGGCGACCCTGCTCTTCGGCATCGGCAATATCGCCCTTGGTCTCGGTGGGTTGCTCGGCAATCTCGGCGGCGGTTACGCCCGGAGCCTGATGGGCAGCTTCGCGCCGGTCTATGGCCTGGTCCTCGCTGCCGCCCTGCTGCAGATCCTGCTCGCCCTGGTTACGCCGAATGAGCGTCGGCACGTTCTGCTTGCTGGACAGGAACCGGTCGCCAGCCCATCATGCGGCTGACCTCATGAGGCAGTACCGGACCCAGCATGGCGGACAATGCAACCCGCAGCGAGATCATCGATGTCGCAACGTTGCGCCGGCTCTCCGAACGGTCGGACAAACTGGGCTTGATGCAACTTGCCGGTCATGTCGCCCTGCTGCTGGCGACAGGTCTCGTCGTTTACCATGCCCATGGGACGATCTGGCTGTTGCCGGCGATGATCCTGCATGGCGTCGTGCTGATCTTCCTCTTCACACCACTGCATGAATGCATTCATCGCACGGCTTTTGCCAGCCGACGCCTCAATGACGGCATCGGCTTTGTCCTCGGCGCGCTCCTCCTGCTGCCGCGGGAATATTTCCGGCTGTTTCATTTCGCCCACCACCGCTACACCCAGGACCCGATGCGCGATCCGGAACTCGCCTACCCGAAACCTCAGACGATGAGACAATGGCTCTGGCATGTAAGCGGCCTGCCTTATTGGATCGGCCAGAGCCGCCTCATGATCAGCCAAGCGCGCGGCAAGGCCGAAGGTGATTTCCTCGGCAATGACCGGCAACGCCAGGACATCATTCGCGAGGCGCGGCTGATCCTGGCGCTCTATGCCATCGTCCTGGTTGCTTCACTACTCCTGCGCAGCGACGCGGCCCTGATTTATTGGCTGCTACCGGCGATCCTCGGCCAGCCGTTCCTGCGGCTCTATTTGCTGGCCGAACACGCGCTCTGCCCGGAGACCCCCGACATGCTCGAAAACACCCGCACCACTTATACCAACGGTCTCGTCCGCTTCCTCGCCTGGAACATGCCCTATCACATCGAGCATCACGCCTTTCCGGCGGTGCCTTTCCATGCGCTGCCGCAATTGAATGCCGTCATTGCCGACAAGCTGAAGACGACAGCGCACGGTTATGTCGAGGTGCAGCGGCAGATCCTGCGCTCGTTCAACGGCAACTGATCGGCAGGGCGATCCGCGTCAGGCTTTCGGTGGCCAGCGCAAGGCGCGATCCGGATCCGGCAGCACGGCACCCCAGTTGCGATAATATTGCGTGCCGGCATCTGTCCGTGGCTCGTAGTCCCAGGTTGCGACCTTGCCGCGCGTCAGCGCATCATGGACGAGACGACGGCGGCGCTGGCTATCGATCACGGAAGCGCGCAAGGCCTCGAGATCATAGGCGCCTTCGATCGCCGCCTTCCACTCGGCAACTGTCTGGCCTTCGGCGCCGGCGATGTTGACCCGCTCCTGCGGATCCTTTTCCAGGTCATAGAGCACGGGATCGAAGTCCCGCGTATAGATGAACTTCTGCGCCCCGCGGCGGCCCATGACGACCGGCGCCTGGTAACCCTCGCCCATATATTCGGCGCGAATCTCGCCTTTCGGCTCGCTGCCAAAGCTGAGAGCGGACCGCAGGTCGCGACCATTGACCGGCGAGACCGGATTGAAGACCGGCCCTCCCTGGGCGATGCCGGACAGGGTCGGCAGCAGATCAAGATGCGAGACCGGCGCCATGATGCGCTTGCCGGCGCGCACCCCCGGCCCTGCCACGATCAGCGGCACGCGAATGGCGCGATCGAAGAATACCATCTTGTACCAGAGTCCACGCTCGCCCAGCATGTCGCCGTGATCCGAGGTGACGACGACGATGGTATTGTCGCTGAGACCGAGGACATCGAGCCGCGCCAGCAAGCGGCCAAGCATGTCATCGCAATAGCTCAGCATGCCGTAATAGGCGCGACGAGCCCGCAGCACCTGCTCCGGCGACACGGATATCTCGCCACGGTCATAGAGGTGGTACATGCGTTCACCCATCGCCTCGCGCTCGGCGAGCGGCAGATTGGCAATGGCCGGCGCATCGATATCGAGACCCTCATAGAGATCCCAGAAGGGACGCGGCGCCTGATAGGGGTCATGCGGATGCATGACCGACAGCGTCAGCATGAAGGGACGCCGATCGTCACTGCCTGCTGCCTGATGCAGCCATTGCTCGGCCTTGAACAGGCATTCCTCGTCATATTGCATCGACAGGGAATAGTCACAGGGACCGGCCTCGGCCGGACTCTGCAAGGTGTGATACCAGTTCTGCACCTGCTCGGGATGATCCCAGTCTGGCACCCAGCCGAAATCCGAGGGCGAAAGATCGGTGGTCAGCCGCTCCTCATAGCCGTGCAGCTGATCGGCGCCGGTAAAATCCATCTTGCCGGAGAGGCAGGTACGATAGCCGGCGGCGCGCAGGTAATGCGGCAGGGTCGGCACCGAGGACGGGAATTCTGCGGCATTGTCGAAGGCACCGATCTTCGAGGGCAGTTGACCGCTCATCAAAGCAAAACGAGACGGCGAACAGAGCGGCGCCGTGCAATAGGCCTGGTCGAACACCGTGCCGCGCGCCGCCAACCGGTCGAGGTTTGGCGTCTTGACGATCGGATGGCCATAGACCGGCAAGGACAAGGCCGCCATCTGATCGAACATGACGAGGACGATATTGGGGCGAGCGGAGCTCGACCGCTCGGGACGGGACAGCGCCATCGGGTACCTTCCAACGAAAACCGGCGCCCCGAAGTGAGACGCCGGCCCGAAGTCTAGTGAGTTACCGGGATGCGAACAATCGCATCCGCGCTCAGATTGCGCGGGTAGCCGTCTTCAGCCATTCCGCATCGGCACCATCGAGCTGCGGCAGCAATACGTCCCGTACCTTGGCGTGATAGGCGTTCAGCCAGTCGATCTCCGCCTGGGTCATGATGCTGGTCTCGACCAGATTGAGATCGAGCGGCGCGAAGGTGATGGTCTCGAATTGCAGCATATTGGCGCTGCCTTCGACCGGCTGCACGACGATCAGGTTCTCGATACGGATGCCGTATTCGCCGTCCTTATAGTAACCGGGTTCGTTGGACAGGATCATGCCCGGTTCCAGGGCGACGCGGTTCGGCACCTTGGAGATGCGCTGCGGCCCTTCATGGACCGAGAGATAGCTGCCGACACCGTGGCCGGTGCCATGGTCGAAATCGAGGCCCACATCCCAGAGCGGCCGGCGCGCCAGGGTATCGAGCTGGCTGCCGGTGGTGCCACGGGGGAACTTCGCCGTGGCGAGGGCGATATGGCCCTTGAGGACACGGGTGAAGCGGTCCTTCATCTCCGCCGTCGGCTGGCCGACGATCAGGGTACGGGTGATGTCGGTGGTGCCATCGAGATACTGGCCGCCGGAATCGACCAGATACATGGAGTTCATCTCGAGCTTGCGATTGGTCTTCGGCGTCGCTCGGTAATGCACCACCGCGCCATTGGGACCGGCGCCGGAAATGGTGTCGAAGCTGAAACCGCGGAAGAGATCGTTGCGGCGGCGGAAATCTGCCAACTTCTCTACGGCATCGATCTCCGTCAGCCCACCCTTCGGCGCCTCACTGGCGATCCAGGCGAGGAACTGCGCCACGGCGGCACCGTCCCGGCGATGCGCCCGGCGGGTGCCCTCGATCTCCACGGCATTCTTGGTCGCCTTCGGCAAGGCACAGAGGTCTTCGGCGATGACAACCGTCGCCCCGGATTTGCGCAGCCGTTCGGAGATGGCGATGCCGGCCGTTGCGGCATCGACGGAGACATGTGCCTTCTGCATACCTAACTGATCAAGCGCGCCGAGGAAGGCTTCGGGCTGCTCCAAGGTCACCTGATTGCCAAGATGGGCCAGGGTCTCCGGCGGGAATTTGCGCCGGTCCATGAAAAGCTGCACCTGGCCATCGTTGTCGAGAATCGCGAAGCCGAGGGCAAAGGGCGTGCAGGGTACGTCGCCGCCGCGGATATTAAGGAGCCAGCAGATCGAATCCGGGGCCGAGATCACCGCAGCGTCGCGGCCCTGGGCTACCAGCTTTTCCGCCATCTGCTGGCGCTTCTCCGCCGAGGAGGAGCCGGTATAGCGGATATCCTGCGGCCAGACCGGGGCGATCGGGGCGGCCGGCTGGTCGTGCCAGACGGCATCCAGCGGATTGCTGTCGCAGGCGACCAGCTCGGCGCCCGCCTGCTCGGCGGCGCTGCGGAAGCGCTGGGCGGTATCGGCGGTCAGCAGCCAGGGGTCGAAGCCGAGCTTGCCGCCCTTGGGCAGATGCTTGGCGATCCAGGCCTCCGGTGGCGCATTCGTGATGTGCAGGATCTCAAACAGGCTGGTATCCACCTGCTCGCGCACCTGGAGCGTGTAGCGGCCATCAACCCAGATGGCGACCCGGTCCTGCAGCACGATCACCAGGCCGGCCGAACCGGTGAAATTGCTGATCCAGGCCAAGCGCTCCGCCCGTTTCGGCACGTATTCGCCCTGATGTTCATCAGCCCGCGGGACGACGAAACCGGCCAGGTTGCGCCTGCGCAATTCTTGCTGCAATGCAGCAACGCGATCCGCCGATTTGGCAGATTGCATACCGCGATTTGCGTTAATCCACTGGTCCAGGTATGCGTTCAGTTGCGCTTTTGTGGCAGCGCTCGGATCCGCCATGATGAGGCGGGTCCACTCGTCGGCATGTTCCCCTGCCGGCGCCGCGGCAATCCCCGGTATCGCTTTAGCCAATTCATCTAACGATAAGAAAGATTGACCTTTTTTTAACAATGATTGCAGAGCTTCATCACCTTGATAGGTTTCTCTACAGACCGACATGATTTCTCCTAGAACCGACACTGGACGGGTGACGAGGGCGCCGGAAGGGGGATTCTGGTGACCTCAATCACGTTTACGCATGCTTTACCATGCAGCGGATGCATTACTGCGATGCAGCATCGCCCCCTGCAAGAAATCGCCCCATTCCTCTATATAAGACGCATCGAATGTCGGCGGCAATCGGGCCAGCCGGAGCGATAAATCGGATTGGATAGATATCATGTATCGGATGATGACAAACGAGAAGGTGGCTGGTTCGGTGGCTTTGGCGCCGACTGTGACCACCCGGGTAACCGCCACCGGCGCGCTTGGTGAATTCGCGCAGACGGTAGTGAACTCTGTGCGTCGTGTACTGACGCGCGCAGCCGTGGCTCATGAGCTGTCGTTGCTGGATGACCGCATGCTGGCGGATATCGGTGTCAACCGCGCCGAAATCGGCCGGGTTGCCGACAAGGCCATCGCGGAAAGCAGTGAGCCGACCGTGTTCCAGGCTTTCAGCCGTGTGGTTTTCGCGGTGTTCGTGCAGCCGGTGCTGCGCCACCTGCACCGCCGTCAGGTTTATAACATGCTGATGGCGCTCGACGACCGCATGTTGGCCGATATCGGCCTGAACCGTTACGACATCGCGGATTATGTCCGCACGCTCGACCACAGCAACGAGCAGGCCCAGAGCCTCCTCGCCGCCACCCAGCAGGACATCGTTGCCCCGCTGCGTGCATGGAACCGTGCCCGCCTGACGGCCCGTCAGCTTGCCAAGCTCGACGACCGCATGCTGGTGGATATCGGTGTTGTCCGTGGCGACATCGACTGGTTGGCTGGCGAGATCGCCCGTCGCACCGTGGTTGCCGCCAATGGCAATCAGGCAGGCGACCACGCGCCCCGCGCCGCCTAAGCGTTCGATCGAAATTCCGGCGGTCTGTTACCGGCAGACCGCCGAATTGAGAAGTACTGAGTGCCGCGTATAGTCCCAAGCACGGTCCACTCAGCGTCGGCGTACCGCGTCAGAGTGCCAAGAGTATGAGTATCCCTGAGTAAGAGTACTGAGTACCGCGATAGCCAGAAGATGCGTAAACGAAAACGGCGGCCCCAAAAGGGCCGCCGTTTTTGTTTCGCGTCGCGCTGCCGTCATCCGTCACCGCCGGGCGCGCGACGTCTTTCGAGCTGCCGGCTTGCGCGCCACCGTCTTTTTGACGGCTGCCTTCTTGCGCACGGACTTCTTAACCGCAGTCTCCCGGCCGGCACCCTTCCCGGCAGCTGCTTTCTTGCCGACGACCTTCTTCGCCGCCGGCTTCCGGACAGCTTTCTTGGCGGCAGGCTTTTTCGCGGACTTCTTCTTCGCGGCCGCTTTTTTCGCGGCGGGCTTCTTGGCAGCCGGCTTGGCCGCCCATTTCAGCACCAGGACTGACCAGTCCTTGAGCCGCAGGCGGAAGTCGAGTTCCAACCCAAGCGCCCGATGGGCCGCCAGCACGTCCTTTTCCTGGGTCTGCAGCAGGCCGGACAGGACTGCGCGGCCATTGCGCGCCAGCACGCCGGCGAGGCTCGGCGCCAGTTCGATCAGCGGATTGGCGAGGATATTGGCGCAGACAAGATCGAACGGCGCCTGGCCGCGGATCGCCGCCGCCCGGTAGCCGTCCGAATTGACAATCTTCACCTCGCGCTTGAGCTGGTTGAGGGCGGCATTCTCGCGGGCGACGCGGACCGAATCCTTGTCATTGTCGCCGCCGATCACCGGCACCTTGAAGAGACGCGCCATGCCGAAAGCGAGGATGCCGGTGCCCGTCCCGACATCGAGCGGCTTCTTGGCCTTGAAGCCCGCCTTGGCAAGGCGGGCCAGTGCCAGCAGGCAGCCCCGTGTGGTTTCATGCCGGCCGGTACCGAAGGCCATGCCGGCATCGATCTCAAAAACGATCTTGTTCGCCGGCAATTTGCCCTGGTGATGCGAGCCGTGAATAAAGAACGGACCAGCCGTCAGGGACGGCAGGCCGCGCTGGCTCTCCGCCACCCAATCCTTTTCCGGTACCCGGGCGATCTCGGCTCTGAAATCACCGAAAGTTTGCACCGCTGTCTGTACCGCCGCCGCATCAGGCTCGCTTTCGCCGAAGAC
>Ga0209455_1000276_pt1 | contig 56228 bp, 44 predicted proteins | sample AraplaCol_mCL_r2_FD_184275 | JGI IMG/M metagenome (GOLD analysis project Ga0209455, IMG submission 184275) | Arabidopsis root microbial communities from North Carolina, USA - plate scrape CL_Col_mCL_r2 (SPAdes) (version 2) | ecosystem: Host-associated > Plants > Roots > Endosphere | place: USA... | reverse complement strand
CCTACAACGTCACCATCTCGAATGGTGCCGATAGCGGCGGTTTCACCGCCAGTTCCAATGACAGCGTCATCAACGTCACGACGCTGCAGAACCAATTGGCGCTGGCCAACGTCACCATCTCGACGGGTGGCGGCGGTTCGCAGGCCGGCGACATCACCATCGCCGCGCCGATCGCCTGGAGCGCCAACACGCTGACGCTCAGCGCCTATCATTCGATCGTCTTCAACGCCGGCGCCACGATCGGCGGCGTCGGCGGCCTGTCGCTGGTCACCAACAATGGCGGCAGCGGCGGCGTGATGTCCTATGCGCTTGGCGCCTCGGCCACCTTCACCGGCACGCCGGGCGCGCAGGCGCTCTCGATCAACGGCCAGAGCTACACGCTGATCTACGACGTCAATGGGCTGCAGGCGATCAACAGCGGTCTCAGTGGCCGCTATGCGCTCGCCAACACGATCGACGCGACCGCCACCTACAATTGGAATGGCCCCAAGGGCTTCATTCCGCTCGGCACCGACGGCAACACCAACATCCTCAACAGCGGCAACGGCTTCAACGGCACCTTCGACGGTCTCGGCAACACCATCAACTACCTATGGTCCACGCCGGGGGGCGCGAACTACGCCGGCCTGTTCGGCTATATCGGCGGTGGGGGCGCGGTGCGCAATGTCGGGCTGGTCGATGCGGTGGTGATGGCCTCCTACGAGACGGGCACGATCGCCGGTTGGAACAAAGGCTCCATTTCCGGTGTCTGGGCAAGCGGCCAGATCCACGGTGCCAGCGCGGCGGGCGGACTGGTCGGCCAGAATGATGGCTCGATCACCCGGTCGTTCTCGACGGTCGGGGTGAACGCGCGTGACTACAATACCGCCGGCGGGCTGGTTGGCGCCAACACGGCGTCGGGAACCATCAGCCAGTCCTATTCGACAGGCTGGGTCCTTGGTTCGTCCTTTGTGGGCGGATTAGTCGGATTGAATCAGGGATCGATCAGCGACTCATATTCAACCGGGCCGGCAAGTGGCATCAACGGCGGCACGCAGGTGGGTGGGTTTGTCGGGGTCAATTTTGGCACCGTCGCCAATGGCGCCTTCGATACGACGACATCCGGCCTGACCAATGCTTTCGGCAGCGGCAGCAACCCAGGCACTGTCACCGGTCTCGCTACCAGCGACTTCCAGAACGGCGCGGCGAATGGATTGAGTGCGGCCTTCGGCGGCGGTTCGGAGGGCCTGTATCCCTACCTGAAAAGTTTTTACCCGAACGGCGTGCAAGCAATCTCCGGCATCGCCTACAAGGACAGCGGCGTCACCCCGCTGTCGTCGGACACGCGCCAACCCTACTATGTGAAGAATCCCGGGCTGGTCACGGCTGTCGCCAACGGCGTCGACCTCGGCACGGTGTCCACCGGCGTCAACGGCTACTACTATATCGCGACGCCGAATGGCACGATCGGCAGTGCCGTGCTGGTTTATACGGTGCAGGACGGCGGCCCGGATGCCTCCGGCGCGCAGAACGCGGTGACGTTGCGGACGGGCCTGTCGGGCGGCAACGTCTCCAACCTCAACGTCTACGGCAATTGGCGCCTCGACGAAGCGGACAGCTCGATCACGTCGCTCTCGGCGTTGCAAAACATCGCAAATACCACCGTTGGGTCGACCTATGTCGGCAGCCTCACCTTCGCCAACTGGCAGATCGAAACGGCGGCGACAACCTTCGCGCTCGACCAGGCGATATCGATCGGCAGTGGCACGCTGGCGCTGTCGTCGAACGGCGCGGTTACGCAGACGAGCAGTCTGGCGGCAGGATCGCTGTGGCTCGGCGGCACGGGCAATTTCAACCTGACCAATGCAAGCAACCAGGTCGGCACGATTGCCGCCAATGCGGGATCGGTCAACCTGATCGATCTGGGCGGCCTCGTCATCGGCGGCGTCGCCAACGCGCGGGGCGTGACCACGACCGGCGCCAACACAACAGGGCAGGTCCAGCTACAGACATCAGGCGACCTGACGATCGCAACAAGCGCCAAGGTCAGCGGAACCAATCCGGTGCTGGCGGCAGGCGGCAAGTTCATCAACAGCCGCGGCAGCGATGCCGTCAACGCGACAGCCGGGCGCTGGCTGGTCTACGCGGCAGCACCCACCGGCAACACATTCGGCAACCTCGACAGCGGCGACACGGCGGTGTGGAATACGGCAGCCGGCGGCGCGGTGAGCGCGAGCGGCAACCGCTACGTCTTCGCCTACCAGCCGACGCTGACCTTCACCTCCGGCAATGCGTCCAAGATCTACGGCGACACCATGCCGACGCTGACCTATTCCGTGTCGGGCTATCAGACAGGGGTTGCCAACGCCTATCTCGGCGACAGTGCAACCACCGCCTTCGCCGGCGCGCCGACGCTCTCTACCCCCAATCCGCTTGCCACCCGGCAGCTCGGAGCCGGGACCTACACGATCACCATCGATGCCGGCGATGTCGCTGCGCTCAACGGCTACGCCCTTGCCTTCAACAGCGCGGGCCGGCTTTCCATTGCCAAGCGGGCGGTGACGGTGACGGTGACGCCGGGCCAGGGCAAGACCTTTGGCGATGCCGATCCATCGTCATACGGCTACAGCGTTTCGGACCTCGGCAACGGCGTCGCCCTGGTCGGCGCGCTCGATCGTGTTGCCGGCGAAAATGCCGGCGCCTATGCGATCGGCCAGGGCACGCTGACCAATGCCAACAACGCGAACTACGACATCAGCTACGCTGGCGCCAACTTCACCATCGACAAACGGGCCATCACCGTCACCGTCGATCAGGGGCAAGGCAAGGTCTATGGTGACAGCGATCCAGCCGCCTATACCTACTCGGTTTCCAATCTTGGCGGTTTGACGCTGACGGGCAGCCTCGACCGCGTGGCGGGCGAAAATGCCGGCACCTACGCCATCGGCCAGGGCACGCTCGATGTCGCGAACTCCAATTACGACATCACGTTCGTCGGCGCCGATTTCACCATCGCCAGGCGGGCGGTCACCGTCACGGCCAATGCCGGCATGGGCAAGACCTATGGCGATGCCGATCCGTCGTCCTATGGCTATACCTACTCGGATCTCGGCACCGGCGTGGCGCTCGTCGGTGCGCTTGACCGCGCGGTTGGTGAGAATGCCGGTGCCTATGCGATCGGCCAGGGTACGCTCTCCGATACCAACAATGCGAATTACGACATCAGCTTCGTCAGCAATGATTTCACCATTGCCAGGCGGGCGGTCATGGTTACAGCCAATTCCGGCCAGGGCAAGACCTACGGCAATGCCGACCCGTCATCCTACGGCTACACCTATTCAGATCTCGGCAAGGGCGTGGCGTTGGTCGGAACCCTTGACCGCGCCGCTGGCGAGAATGTCGGTGCTTACGCCATCGGCCAGGGTTCGCTGACCGATGCCAACAATGCGAACTATGACATCACCTTCACCAGTGCGGATTTCGCGATCGACAAACGGACGGTCACCGTCATGGCCAACTCCGGCCAGGGAAAGACCTATGGCAATGCCGATCCGACCCTTGGCTACAGCCATACCGGCCTTGGTAATGGCGCGGCTCTGGTTGGCGCGCTCGACCGCGGCGCGGGCGAGAACGTCGGCACTTATGGCATCGGGCAAGGCACGCTGACCAACGCAGCCAACGCGAACTACGATATCCGCTATGTCGGCGCCAATTTCACCATCGGCAAACGGGCGATCACCGTGACCGCCAATGCCGATCAGGGCAAAATCTACGGCAATGCCGATCCGACGCTTGGCTACACCACATCGGGGCTTGGCAATGGTGCGGCCCTTGTCGGCGCACTCGATCGCGCTTCGGGTGAGAATGTCGGAATCTATGCGATCGGCCAGGGCACCATCACCAATGCTGACAATTCGAACTACGACATCACCTATGCCGGCGCCGATTTCACCATCGGCAAGCGGGCGATCACAGTCATCGCCGATGCGCAAAGCCGGCTGCAAGGCTCGGCCAATCCGCCGCTCACCTATACGATTGGCGGGCTGGGGCTGGTTGGCGACGACACGCTGACCGGCTCGCTCTCGACCGATGCAACCACGGCAAGCGCGTCGGGCCGCTATGCCATCGAGCAGGGCAGTCTTGCCGCCTCGGCCAATTACGGCCTGACCTATGTCGGCGCCGATCTGGTGGTGCGGACCTCCGATGTGGTGCAGCCGGCCGACACCGCCAGCGTTGTTGCCGACAACGCCACCATCCATGGCGGCGGGCAGCCTGTGCCGGTTTTCTTCACCGGCCAGCCAGTTGCCGGCGAGGTAGAGGCGCTGGTCGAGGATCCGCGCCTCAGCGGTCCCGCCATCTGCCAGGGCCTTGGCGACACTGCTTCCATCTGCGCCATCGCCTCGGTCCAGTAGGCTTTGGCCTTGCTTGCGCCAGCGTGGAGCGGAAAAACCGGCGCCCCGAAACCTGTCTGGGGCGCCGAGCGATCATGAGCGGTCCGCGTCAGCCATTCGGGTAATAGCCGCCATCGGAGCCGTCGCCCATGTATGTGCCGCCACCCGTATCGACCTGCAGTTGCTGGTCCAGCTTCTCGATCTGACCGAGCAAGCTCTGGTATGCGCCGCCACCCGTGGCCGAGCGATGGATGCTGTCGGCCTGCATCATCAGATCATGCTCCTGCTGCGGGGTGATCGCCTTGGCGTCCATGGCCTCGACAATCCCTTGCTTGACGCCCTGCAACTGGTCCAGGACCGCCCTTGCCTCGACGGACATGCCGCCCGGTTCGGCCCGGTGGCGATGCACTGCGTAGGCGCTCGATAGTGGCACCGCTGCCAGAAGCGATGCGATTGCGATGATCTTCGGTGTAAAATTGCGCATGGTCGCGCCTCCCTTCAACGGGAAAAGCGGTAAGGCTATCGCTTTCCGATCGCGGGCAATCTGCTCCCGTCGCGTCGCGATGATCCTCTCATCGCCGGCGGTTCGTGGCCCGTATCATCGATATAGGGGCCTTCCGAACCGTTAAACGGCAAGGAACGCAAAGTTGACAGTTTGTGATCGGCGGAGAGAGCCGGCTCACTCTCCCGGTTGCACATTTGCCTGCCAGGGGTACCGGGTCCGCGAACGCAGGCGCCGGCACCAGCGGCTGAAGCGGTCGACATAGATGTAGATGACCGGTGTCGTGTAGAGGGTCAGGATCTGGCTCAGGATCAGGCCGCCGACGATGGCGATGCCGAGCGGCTGACGCAGCTCGGCACCTTCGCCAAGGCCGATCGCCAGCGGCACGGCGCCGAACAGCGCCGCCATGGTCGTCATCATGATCGGGCGGAATCGCAGCAGGCATGCCTGGTGGATGGCGTCATGAGCCGATTTGTTCTCGTTGCGCTCCGCGGCCAGCGCGAAGTCGATCATCATGATCGCGTTCTTCTTGACGATGCCGATCAAGAGGATGATGCCGATCAGCGCCATGATCGAGAACTCGGTGTTGAACAGGGTCAGCGCCAGCAAGGCGCCGACGCCGGCCGACGGCAAGGTCGACAGAATGGTCAGCGGGTGCGCGTAGCTCTCGTAGAGAATGCCCAGCACGACATAGACGGCGATCAGCGCGGCAAGGATCAGCAGCGGCTGGTCGGAGAGCGAGTCCTGGAAGACGCGCGCCGTGCCCTGGAAGCTGCCATGGATGGTGGTCGGCATGCCGATGCGGTCGGCGGCCGCGTTGATGGCCGCGACGCCCTCGCTGAGCGCGACGCCCGGCGCCAGGTTGAAGGACAGGGTGGTGGCGACGAACAGGCCCTGGTGGTTGACCGACAGCGGCGTGCTGCCGGGGCCGTAATGCGCGACGGCCGACAACGGCACCATGGTCTCGGCTCCGGTGCTGACCGCCGAGCCGGTCGAGGCCGCCGTCCTGCCAGTGCTGGTGATGGAATTGTTGGCCTGGTTGCGCGCCGCGTCGGCGGCGACCGACTGGGCGTTGGCCGACCGGCCTGGTGCAACGAATGTGCCGGCAACCGCATTGCTCGCCTGCGAACCATGCACCGAGCCGCCGGACGTGCTGACATAGACCTTCTGAAGCGCGTCCGGATTCTGCCAGTATCGCGGCGCCACTTCCATGATCACGTGATACTGGTTGCGCTGGACATAGATGGTCGAGACCTGGCGTTGGCCGAAGGCGTCGTAGAGCGTGTTGTCGATCTGGCTGGCCGTGATTCCAAGGCGCGTTGCCGTATCGCGGTCGATGGTGACATCGGCTTCCAGGCCCTTGTTCTGCTGGTCGGAGTTGACGTCGGTCAGCCTGGGCTCCGTCTGCAGCGCCGCCGCTAGCTTCGGCGCCCACTCCGCCAGTTCGTCGAAACTGTCACCTTGCAAGGTGTACTGGTACTGCGCGTTCGATTGCCGCCCGCCGACGCGGATATCCTGCACCGCCTGCAGGAAGAGCGTGGCGCCCGGCACACCAGCCAGTTTGGGCCGCAGCCTGGCGATGACCTGGTCGGCCGAGATCTTGCGCTCGGCCAACGGCTTCAGCGACACGAACATGAAGCCGGAATTGGTCTGGCCGCCGCCGGTGAAGCCGACCGCGGCGTCGACGGCCGGATCCTTGCCGACGATGCCGGCGAACTGGCTGAGCTTTTGCGACATCGACTGGAAGGAGGTCGCCTGGTCGGCCTGGATCGAACCGGTCAGCCGTCCCGTATCCTGCTGCGGGAAGAAGCCTTTTGGGATGGTGACATAGAGGTAGCCATTGAGGCAGAGCGTGGCTGCCAGCACCGCCATGACCAGCAGCGGATTGTCGAGCGCCCAGGATAGCGATCGGCGGTAGAAGCCCAGCATGGCCTCGAAGATGCGTTCGCTGAAGCGGTAGAGCCGGCCGTGCTCGCGTTCTCCCTCGGGGCGCAGCAGGATCGAGCACATCATCGGCGTGGTGGTCAGCGATATTGCGAGCGAGACCAGGATCGCCGCCGACAGCGTGACGGCGAATTCGCGGAACAGCCGGCCGACGATGCCGCCCATCAGCAGGATCGGGATGAAGACCGCGATCAGCGACAGGCTCATCGACAGCACGGTGAAGCCGACCTCTTGGGAACCCTTGATCGCCGCCTCCATGCGGCCCATGCCGGAAGCGGTGTGGCGGGCGATGTTCTCCAGCACGACGATGGCGTCGTCGACGACGAAGCCGGTGGCCACCGTCATCGCCATCAGCGACAGATTGTCGATGCTGAAGCCGAGCAGGTACATGACGCCAAGCGTGCCAACCAGGGATACAGGTACGGCCACGATCGGCACCAGCGCCGAGCGCACGTCGCGCAGGAAGGCGAAGACGACGAGGATCACCAGGCCGATGGCGATCATCAGCGTCTGCGCGACCTCGCTCAGCGAGGCGCGGATGGTGGTCGAGCGATCGACCGCCAGCGACAGGTCGATGGCGGGCGAGATCGAGGCCCGCAGCGACGGCAGCAGCGCCTTCACCCGGTCGACCGTCGCGATGATGTTGGCGTTGGGCGAGCGGTTGAGGATGATCAGCACGCCCGGCTTGCCGTTGGCGAGACCGGCATTGCGGATGTTCTCGACGGAATCATTGACCTGGCCGACATCGGAAAGCCGGACCGGCGCGCCATTGCGGTAGGCGACGATCAGCGAGCGGTAGGCGTCCGCCTGGCTGGCCTGGTCATTGGCGTAGATCTGGTAGCGCTGGTCGCCGACATCGATGGCGCCCTTGGGACTGTGGGCATTGGCCGAGGCGAGCGCTGCGCGCACATCCTCCAGCCCGATGCCGTAGTCGTAGAGCACCTGCGGGTTGAGCTCGACGCGCACCGCCGGCAACGAGCTGCCGCCCACCGACACCTCGCCGACGCCGTCGACCTGCGAGAGTTTCTGCGCCAGCACGGTGCTGGCGGCATCGAAGAGCTGGCCCTTGGACAGCGTGTCCGATGTCATGGACAGGACGAGGATCGGGGCGTCGGCTGGATTGACCTTGCGATAGGTCGGGTTGGAACGCAGGCTGGACGGCAGGTCGGCGCGCGCCGCGTTGATCGCCGCCTGGACGTCACGCGCGGCGCCGTCAATGTCGCGGTCCAGCCCGAACTGCAAAGTGATGCGGGCGCTGCCGACGCTGCTCGAGGAGGTCATCTCGTTGACGTCGGCGATTTGACCGAGATGCCGCTCGAGCGGGCTGGCGACGGTGTTCGCCACCACTTGGGGGCTCGCACCAGGAAGTGAGGCGGATACCGAGATGACGGGGTAGTCGACCGCCGGCAGCGGCGCCACCGGCAATTGCGGAAACGCCACCAGCCCGGCCGCCAGCAGGCCGAAGGTCAGCAGCGTCGTTGCCACCGGCCGCCGGATGAAGGGGACCGAAAGGTTCATGGCCTGGCGTCCGCGCCATGAGCGTGAGGAAGGTTGGGTTCGACGCCGCGCAGACGAGCAGCGAGGCGGTCGAACCAGAGATAGATCACCGGCGTGGTGAACAGCGTCAGCAACTGGCTGAGCAACAGGCCGCCGACAATGGAGACGCCCAGGGGATGGCGCAGTTCCGAGCCGACGCCGGTGCCCAGCATCAGCGGCAATGCGCCCAGCATCGCCGCCAGCGTCGTCATCAGGATCGGGCGGAAGCGCAGCAGGCAGGCCTGGTAGATCGCCTCGCGCGGCGTCTTGCCTTCATGGCGCTGCGCGTCGAGGGCGAAGTCGATCATCATGATGGCGTTCTTCTTGACCACGCCGATCAAGAGGATGATGCCGATGATCGAGATGATGGTCAGGTCCTGGCCGGCGATCATCAGCGCCAGCAGCGCGCCGATGCCGGCCGAAGGCAGTGTCGACAGGATGGTGATCGGATGGATGAAGCTCTCATAGAGCACGCCGAGCACGATGTAGACGGTGATCACTGCCGCCAGGATCAGGAACAGCGTGTTGTCGAGCGAAGCCTGGAAGGCACGCGCGGCGCCCTGGAAGCTGGTGACTATGCTAAGCGGCATGCCGATGTCGGCCCGCGCCTGCTGGATCGCGGTGACGGCCTCGCCGAGCGAGACGCCAGGCGCCAGGTTGAACGAGACGGTGGTGGCGGGGAATTGCCCCATATGGGTGATCTGCAGCGGCGTGGTGGCGACATGGGTGGTCGCCACCACCGACAGCGGCACCGGGGCGCCGCCCGCCGATGAGGGCAGGTAGACCGAGGAGAGCGCCTTGAGCGAATCCTGTTCGGACGGGGCGGCTTCGAGAATGACGCGGGACTGGCTTGATGTGGTGTAGATGGTCGAGACCATGCGCTGGCCGAAAGCATCGTAGAGCGCGTTGTCGACCGTTGCCGGCGTGATGCCGAAGCGGGCGGCCTGGTCACGGTCGATATCGACAAAGACGGCAAGGCCGCTGTTCGACAGGTCGCTGGCGACATCGGCGAGCTGCGGCAGCGTGTTCAGCCTGGCGAGCAACTTCGGCGTCCACTGTCCCAACTCGTCGGCGTTGGCGTCCTGGAGCACGAATTGATACTGGGTGCGGCTGACCTGGCCGTCGATGGTCAAGTCCTGAACCGGCTGCATGTAGAGCGTGACGCCCGCCACCGAAGCGGCCTCCTGTTTCAGGCGCGCGATGACCTCGGTGATATCAGCGCCGCGCTGTTGATGCGGCTTGAGGTTGATCAGGATGCGGCCGACATTCATCGTGGTGTTGGTGCCGTCAACGCCGATGAAGGAAGACAGGCTGTCGACGTCGGGATCCCTAAGGATGATGGCGGCCAGCCGCTGCTGGCGCCCAGCCATCGCGGCATAGGAGATCGACTGCGGCGCCTCTGATATGGCCTGGATGACGCCGGTGTCCTGCACCGGGAAGAACCCCTTGGGGATGATCACATAGAGCGCCGCCGTCAGCACCAAGGTGGCCGCCGCCACCACGAGCATAAGCGTCTGCCGGTCGAGCACCCAGCTCAGCGCCCGGCCATAGCCGCGGATCACCCCGTCGAAGAAGTCGCGGCTGGCGCGCTGCAGGGCGTTCTCGCGCACCGCCGCTACCGGCTTGAGCAGCTTGGCGCAGGCCATCGGCACCAGCGTCAGCGACACCACGGCCGAGATCAGGATTGTGGTGGCGAGCGTGATGGAGAACTCGCGGAACAGCCTGCCGACGACATCGCCCATGAACAGGAGCGGGATCAGCACCGCGATCAGCGAAACCGTCAGCGAGATGATGGTGAAGCCGATCTGCTGCGAGCCTTTCAGCGCCGCCTGCAGCGGCGTCGCGCCTTCCTCGACATAGCGCGCGACATTCTCGATGACGACGATGGCGTCATCGACGACGAAGCCGGTGGCGATGGTCAGCGCCATCAGAGACAGATTGTCGAGGCTGAAGCCGAAGAGGTACATGACGCCAAGCGTGCCGACCAGCGACAGGGGCACCGACAGGCTCGGGATCAGCGTGGCGCGCGCGCTGCGCAGGAAGACGAAAATGACCAGCACGACCAGCATGATCGACAGCGTCAGCTCGTATTCGACGTCACGCACCGAGGCGCGGATGGTGGTGGTGCGGTCGGTCAGCACCTTCACGTCGATGGCATTCGGCAGCGAGGCCTGGAGCTGCGGCAGCAGCGCCTTGATGCGATCGACCACATCGATGACGTTGGCGCCGGGCTGTCGCTGGATGTTGAGGATGATCGCCGGCGTGCCGTTCATCCACGCGGCCAGCCGGTTGTTCTCGGTGGCGTCGACCACATCGGCCACATCGCTCAGACGCACCGGCGCGCCGTTCTTGTAGGCGACGATCAGCGATCGGTATTCACCGGCGCTCTTCAGCTGGTCGTTGGCGTTGATGGTGTAGGCGCGCGACGGCCCGTCGAAATTGCCCTTCGGCGTGTTGACGTTGGCGCTGCCCAAAGTAGTGCGCAGATCGTCGAGATTGAGGCCGTAGGCGGCGAGCTCGCGCGGATCGGCCTGGACGCGCACGGCAGGCCGTTGGCCGCCGCTGAGGCTGACCAGGCCGACGCCCGGCATCTGCGATATCTTCTGCGCCAGCCTGGTGTCGGCAAGCTGCTGCACGTCGCGCAGCGGCATCGTAGCCGAGGTCAGGCCCAGCGTCAGCACCGGGGCGTCGGCCGGATTGACCTTGGCGTAGATCGGCGGCGCCGGCAGGTCGGCCGGCAAAAGATTGCCGGCGGCGTTGATGGCGGCCTGCACCTCCTGCTCGGCGACATCCAGCGAGATCGCCAGGCTGAACTGCAGCGTGATGACCGAGGAGCCGGTCGAACTGACGGAGTTCATCTGGTTGAGGTTGGCGATCTGGCCGAGCTGGACCTCCAGCGGCGCGGTGACCGAGGAGGTCATGACGTCGGGGCTGGCGCCGGGATAGAAGGTCTGCACCTGGATGGTCGGATAGTCGACCTCGGGCAGGGCGGAGACGGGAAGATAGCGATAGGCCAATAGGCCGGACAGCATGATGGCGACCATGAACAGCGATGTCGCCACCGGCCGCAGGATGAAAGCGCGCGACGGGCTCATTGCTGCTGCCCGGACTCCGCGTGACGATGCTTGTGGCCCTGGCCCTTGCGCTTGCTCGCATCATTCGGCTTTGGCGCATCCGATGCAGGCTGGTCCGGCGCCGACGCCCGTGACTGAGGCTCTGTCCCGGCGGGCGCGGCAGCCGATGCCGGTGACTGCGCCGTGGCCGGTGCCGAGGGTTGTGCCGGTGCCGGCGCCTGGCCGTCCTGCTGAAGATTGACGTGGGCGCCGTCGCGGAGCTTGTCGGCGCCGTCGACGACGACGCGGTCGCCCGGATTCAGGCCGGCGAGGATCTCGATGCGTTCGCCATTGGTGACGCCAAGCGTGACCTTGCGCACGGCGACCGTGCTGTCGGGGTTGACCAGATAGACGAAAGTGCCGGGGAGGCCGCGCTGGATCGCCGCGATCGGGGCGATGGCCACATCCTTATGCTCGTCGACGAGGAGCGCGACGTTGACGAACTGGTTCGGATAGAGGAGGCGCGCCTCGTTGGCGAAGCCCGCCCGCAGCTTGATGGTGCCGGTGCTCGGGTCGATCTGGCTGTCGAAGGTTTCGAGCTGGCCGTCGGCGAGCTTCTTGGCTCCGGCGCGGTCGAAGGCCGAAGTGGGCAGTATGGCGCCCTGCTGCATGCGCTGCGCGATCGCGGGCAGTTCATCCTCGGGCACGGTGAACAGCACACTGATGGGCTGAACCTGGGTGATGATGACGATGCCGTTGGCATCGCCGGGGGTGACGTAATTGCCCTGATCGACCTGGCGCAGACCGGCCCGTCCGTCGACGGGAGCCAGGATGCGGCAATAGTCGAGATTGAGGGTGGCGGTCTGTATCATCGCCTGGTCGACCTGGACGGAGCCCTGGTCCTGCGTGACAAGGGCGACCTGCGCGTCGAGGGTCTGCGGTGTCGCCGCGCCTTGCGCCACCAGCTTCTGGTCGCGGACGAGGTCGAGCTGGGCATCCCTGAGCATGGCCTGGTCGCGCACCAGCTGGCCCTGGGCTTGGGCGAGCGCTGCCTGGTAGGGACGGGGATCGATCTCGGCCAGCAGGTCGCCCTTCCTTACGTCCTGGCCCTCCTTGAAATTCACCTGGATGAGCGGGCCGGTGACCTGCGGCTTGACGGTGACGGTGGAGAGCGACGTCACCGTGCCAAGCGCGTTGAGGGTGACGTCCATCGGACCCTTTTCGACGACGGCGGCGCCGATCGTCGTCGGTTGCGCGCCGCGCCTGCCGCCGGGTTGCCTCGCGTCGACATGCGGACGCTGATAGAGATAGGCGCCGGTTGCGGCGACAACGGCAATGAAGATCAGCCAGGGAATCCAGCGACGCGAACGGCGTGGCGCGACGGTCGTCTGCAGGGGCATTTCCAATTGCTGGTCCATGGCGGCATCTTTCACCCCCATCAACCAATATGACCGAAGCCTGGCGAAGTCGAATTAACAGTTGGACAGGTTTGGCGCGGTTTTGCGGACTGCTCAATCGCCTCGGATTGCTGCTCACTCGGCCGCTTGAACGCGGCCAGCCTGGATGAGGGCGCGGATCTCGGACCGGCAGGAGCCGCAATTGGTGCCGGCCTTCAGCGCGCCGCCGATGGCTTCGACGGTGGTGCAGCCGGCTGCCACCGCCGCCACGATCTGGTTGGCTCCGACGTTGAAACAGGAGCAGACGTTGGCACCGGCATCCGGCCGATCGGCGCCGGCGCGGCCGGCGACGATCCTGAAGCGCTCGCGCTGGCTGGCGTGGACCTCTTCGAGCTGTTCGACCGCCCAGCCGCGCGACACCGCGACCGGGCCCGGCGCGACGAACAGGGCGCCGACAAGGTGCTCGCCGTCGAAGGCGGCGATGCGGTGCTGGCCGGCGTCGCGGTCGTGATAGGCGAGCATTTCGGCCGAGGGAGCCTCGAAGAGCGAGCCGGCGAAGGCCGTCCAGTCGGTGGCGTCGGCAAAGGCGAGCTCGACCCGCCATCCGCCTCGGCATTTGGCAACCGCCCAGTAGCTCGCGTCAACTCGTTCTGGCTTCTGGCGCATCACGGCGAAACCAAAGGCCGTTGCGGCAAATTTCTCGATGCGGGCGGCACCATGTTTCAGCGCCGGCTGGCCTGAGACCGGATCGATGAGCGGTGCGGTCAATGCGTCGAGCCGGCCTTTTGCCGCGAACTGATCGGTCCAGTGCATCGGCGCGAAGACGCTGCCCTGGCGTTGGCGGGGTGTGATCAGGGCGCGGACCAGGACGTCGCCGCGCGGGCTCGAGATACGCACGATGTCGGCGTCGCCGATGCCGTGGTGCTGCGCGTCCGCGGGGTGGATTTCGACGAAGGGCTCGGCGATGTGCTGGGACAGACGCGGGCTTTTGCCGGTGCGCGTCATGGTGTGCCAGTGGTCGCGGATGCGGCCGGTGTTGAGGATGAGCGGGAAGTCGGGCGTGGTGCGGGTTTCCGTGATGGGACGGATGGCGATGAAACGCGCCTTGCGGTCGGGTGTGTAGAAATTGCCGTTGGCGAAGAAACGGATGGGGTGGCGTTCGGTCGAGGCGACGGGCTCCGGCGGAGGCTCAGCTTGAACGGCCCTCTCCGGCGCTGGCCATTGGAATGGCTCGAGCGATGCGTAGCTTACAGCATCGATGCCAGCATAAGCTCCAATATCGAAATCCCGCCCACCATCATTCTCGAACCCGGACAGGGCGGCGTGTTCGCCAAAAATCTGCGCCGGTGTCTCGTGCGCGAACGCCTCGGCAAATCCCATCCGCCGCGCCACCTCCGCGATGATCCACCAGTCGGGCCGCGCCTCGCCGGGCGCCGCCAGAAACGACCGCTGGCGCGAGATGCGGCGCTCGGAATTGGTGACGGTGCCGTCCTTCTCGCCCCAGGCGGTGGCGGGCAGCCGCACATGGGCGTGACGCACTGTGTCCGTGCTGGCCAGCACGTCCGACACCACAACGAACGGGCAAGCCTTGATCGCCGCTTCGACGGCATCGGCGTCCGGCATCGAATCGACCGGGTTGGTGGCCATGATCCACAGCGCCTTGATGCGCCCGTCGGCCACGCCTTGAAACATTTCGACGGCCTTCAGCCCGGGCCTTTGCGCGATGTCAGGCGCACTCCAGAAGCGCCGCACGCGGTCACGGTGCTCGGCGTTCTCGATCTCCATATGGGCGGCGAGCATGTTGGCCATGCCGCCGACCTCGCGGCCGCCCATGGCGTTGGGCTGGCCGGTCACCGAGAACGGCCCGGTTCCCGGTTTGCCGATGCGGCCGGTAGCGAGATGGCAGTTGACGATGGCGTTGACCTTGTCGGTGCCGGACGATGACTGGTTCACGCCCTGGCTGTAAACGGTTACCGTCTTCGCGGTCGCGGCGAACAGGCCGTAGAAGCGGCCAAGTTCGTCTTCGCTGAGGCCTGTGGCAGCGGCAACAGTGGCAAGATCGAGCGCCGAGGCCGCAAAAAGGGCTTGCCCAAAGCCGGTCGTGTGCGCGGTGATGTAGGCTCGGTCGAGCGCATTGTGCTGGCCGAGCCAGGCGAGCAGGCCGGTGAACAGGGCGACGTCGCCATCGGGCGCGATCGCCAGATGCATGTCGGCGATATCGGATGTCATGGTGCGGCGCGGATCGACCAGCACGATCTTCATCTCCGGCCGCTTTTCCCGGGCCGCCGCGATGCGCTGGTAGAGCACTGGGTGGCACCAGGCGAGGTTAGAGCCGACCAGCACGATGAGGTCGGCAAGCTCCAAATCCTCGTAGCTTCCCGGCACGGTGTCGGAGCCGAAGGCGCGGCGGTGGCCGGCGACCGAGGAGGCCATGCAGAGGCGTGAGTTGGTGTCGATGTTGGCCGAGCCGACAAAACCTTTCATCAGCTTGTTGGCGAGGTAATAGTCCTCGGTCAGCAACTGGCCCGAGACATAGAAGGCGACCGCATCGGGGCCGTGCTCGGCGATGGTCCGCGAGAAGGTCGAGGCGACGAGATCGAGCGCCTCGTTCCAGCCTGTCCGGCGGCCGTGGATTTCGGGATGGAGCAGCCTGCCGTCGAGATCGATGGTCTCGGCCAGTGCCGAGCCCTTGGAGCAGAGCCGGCCGAAATTCGCGGGATGATCGGGGTCGCCGCGAACGGACACTTGTCCGTCCGCGGCGACCTTCGCCAGCACGCCGCAGCCCACCCCGCAATAGGGGCAGGTGGTCCTCACCTCGCGTGCTGCGTCGATCTCCACGGTCAGGCAGCGCGGCTGGCCAGCGCTTCAAGCGCCAGGAAAAGCCTCTCGCCCTCGACCTTGACCGGGATGGTGCGTACTGCACCCTCGTCGGCGCCGAGCGCCTTGCCTGTCTCCAGCGAGATCACCCAATTGTGCAAGGGGCAGGTCACCGCCGCGCCATGGACGATGCCCTGGCTCAGCGGGCCGCCCTTGTGCGGACAATGATCGTCGATGGCGTAGACCTGATCGTCCTGGGTGCGGAAGACGGCGACCTTGCCCTGCGGGGTGGCGACACAGCGCGCGCCGCGGCGCGGGATGTCGGAGAGGGTGCCGATCGATATCCAATTCATCGCGCTCACTCCGCCGCCTGCGCAAACCCGACCGAAGCCATCGGGCGGAACTCGTGCTTGTCCTTGCCGGAGACGCGTTCCGACCACGGGTCGACCTGGGCGAATTTCTGGGAGAAGACGAAGCGCTCGTAGTAGGCCTTGCGCTTCGCGCCATCGTCCATGATCTGGCGCTTGATCTCGGGGATGCCGATGCGTTTGGCCCATTTGTAGATGCGTTCGAGATAGCGGCCCTGCTCGCGGTACATCTGCGTCAGCGCTACGATGTGCTCCAGCGCCTCGTCCTCGGTCTTCACCAGGCCGAGCACTTCGGTGCCCTTGATGTCGAGGCCAGCGGCGCCGGCGAAATGAATCTCGTAGCCACTATCGACGCAGATGACGCCGACATCCTTGCAGGTCGCCTCAGCGCAGTTCCTCGGGCAGCCCGACACCGCCATCTTGACCTTGGCCGGGGTCCACGAGCCCCACATGAATTTTTCGATACGGATGCCGAGCCCCGTCGAATCCTGCGTGCCGAAGCGGCACCAGTCCGAGCCGACGCAGGTCTTCACCGTGCGCAGGCCCTTGGCGTAGGCGTGGCCGGAGACGAAGCCGGCCTGGCCGAGATCGGCCCACACCGCCGGCAGGTCCTCCTTGCGGATGCCCAGCATGTCGATGCGCTGGCCGCCGGTGACCTTGACCATCGGGATCTCGAACTTGTCGACAACATCGGCGATGGCGCGCAGTTCGGCGGCATTGGTGACGCCGCCCCACATGCGCGGCACCACCGAGTAGGTGCCGTCCTTCTGGATGTTGGCGTGCACCCGCTCATTGATGAAGCGCGACTGGTAGTCGTCGGCGTAATCGTCCGGCCAGTCGCAGACGAGGTAATAGTTGAGCGCCGGCCGGCATTTGGCGCAGCCGCAGGAGGTCTTCCACTCCAGTTCCTGCATGACGGCTGGAATGGTCTTCAACTGCTTGGCGATGATCAGCCGACGCACCTCGTCATGGCCGAGCGTGGTGCAGGAGCACATGGGCTGCACGGCTGCCGGGTTGTAGGTGTCGCCGAGCGTCAGCACCATCAGCTTCTCGACCAGCCCGGTGCAGGAACCGCAGGAGGCCGACGCCTTGGTGTGGGCGCGCACGTCGTCGAGCGAGGTCAGGCCCTTGGCCGTGATCGCGCCTGTGATCTTGCCCTTGCAGACGCCGTTGCAGCCGCAGATTTCCGCATCATCCGGCAAGGCTGCAACGGCCGCCATAGGGTCCAGCGGGGCACCCCCCTGGTATGACTGGCCGAAGATCAACGTATCGCGCATCTGCGAAATGTCGGTCTGCTTCTTCTTGAGATCGTTGAACCAGGCGCCGTCCGCCGTCTCGCCATAGAGCACCGTGCCAATGATGCGGTCGTCCTTGAGCACCAGGCGCTTGTAGACACCGGCGGCGGCGTCGCGCAGCACGATCTCCTGGCGGTCCTCGCCCTCGGCGAAGTCGCCGAGCGAGAACAGGTCGATGCCGGTGACCTTGAGCTTGGTCGGCGTGTCCATGTGGACAAAGGCGGCCGCCTCGTTGCCGGCAAGCTGGTGGGCCGCGACGCGCGCCATCTCGTAGAGCGGCGCCACCAGCCCATAGACCATGCCGTTGACCTCGGCGCATTCGCCGAGCGCGTAGATGTCGGGGTCGTTGCTGCGCATGCCGGCATCGACGACGATGCCTCTGTTGACGGCGATGCCTGCCTCCTTCGCCAGCGCCGCATTCGGCCTTATACCGACGGCCATGACCACCAGCGTCGCCGGAATGATGGTGCCGTCGGCGAGTTCCACCTGCTCGACCTTGCCGTTACCCGTGATTGCCTGCGTGTTGGCCTTGGTGATGACCTTGATGCCGCGTTGCTCCACCGCGCGCTGCAAGAGATAGCCGGCGGCCGGATCGAGCTGGCGCTCCATCAGCGTCGGCATGACGTGCAGCACGGTGACGTCCATGCCTTGCGCGTTGAGGCCCGCCGCCGCCTCCAGCCCGAGCAGCCCGCCGCCGATGACCACGGCCTTGGCGCGTGACTGGGCGGCCAGCATCATCGCCTGGACGTCGTCGAGGTCGCGATAGGTCAGCACGCCGGGCAGGTTGTGGCCCGGCACCGGAATGATGAACGGCACCGAACCGGTGGCGATGACCAGCTTGTCGTAGGCCTCGGTCACCCCATGATCGGAGGTGACGGTCTTCGCCGCCCGGTCGATGGCGACGATCTTGTGGCCCTTGTAGAGGGTGATGTTGTTGGCGATGTACCAGCCATCGCCATGGATGATGATTTCCTCATAGGCCTTCTCGCCCGACAGCACCGGCGACAGCATGATGCGGTCGTAATTGACGCGCGGCTCGGCATTGAAGATGGTGACGGCGTAGCGGCCGGGCGCCTGTTCCAGGAGATGCTCCAGCATGCGCCCGGGGGCCATGCCGTTGCCGATGATGACTAATCTTTCGGTCATGATGCTACTCCGCGGCTTCGACGAAGCGGTGGCGTTCGTAGAGGAACTTCAGCACGGCCTCGCGGCAGCGCAGGAAGGTTCGGTCGGAGGCGAGCTCGATGCGCCGGCGCGGCCGCGCCAGCGGCACGGGCAGCACCTCGCCGATGGTCGCGGCCGGGCCGTTGGTCATCATGACGATGCGGTCGGACAAGAGCACCGCCTCGTCGACATCATGGGTGATCATGATCGTCGTCGAGCCGAGCCTGGAATGGATGTCCATAACCGCGTCCTGCAGATGGGCGCGCGTCAGCGCGTCGAGCGCGCCGAACGGCTCGTCGAGCAGCAGGATCTTCGGCTCCATGGCGAGCGCGCGGGCAATGCCGACGCGCTGCTTCATGCCGCCGGAGATCTCGGCCGGTCGCTTGTCCCTGGCGTGCGCCATCTGCACGAGGTCGAGATTGCGCATGATCCAGTCATGCCGCTCGGCCTTGCTCTTCGAGCGGCCGAAGACTTTCGACACCGCCAGGTTGATGTTTTCGTAGACGGTCAGCCAGGGCAGCAGCGAGTGGTTCTGGAACACCACGGCGCGTTCGGGGCCGGGGCTGTCGACCTCCTTGTTTTCGAGCAGCACGGCCCCGGCGGAGACCTTGGTCAGGCCGGCGATCAGGTTGAGCAAGGTCGACTTGCCGCAGCCGGAGTGGCCGATGATGGAGACGAATTCGCCCTTGTCGATGGTCAGCCTGATGTCCCTCAGAACCTCGCTGACCTGGCCGCCGCGGGCGAAGGATTTGTCGATATGGTCGAGTTTCAGATAGGCGGTCATCGCGCTCTCCTCACTTTGCCGTTGTGCCGCGGGTGACGAAGGCGCCGACGCCGGCGACCAGGCGGTCGAGGCAGAAGCCGGTGACGCCGATATAGGCGAGCGCGACGATGATGTCGGGCAGCCGCGACGAGTTCCACGCGTCCCAGATGAAGAAGCCGATGCCGACGCCGCCGGTCAGCATTTCGGCGGCGACGATGGCGAGCCAGGACAGGCCGATGCCGATGCGCAGGCCGGTGAAGATGTAGGGCGCGGCGGCCGGCACCATGATCTTGACGAAGAACTCGAACGGGTTGAGCCGCAGGATGCGCGCGACGTTGCGATAATCCTGCGGGATGTTGCGCACGCCGACGGCGGTGTTGATGATGATCGGCCAGATCGAGGTGATGAAGATGACGAACAGCGCCGACGGGCTGGAATCGCGGAACGCCGCCAGCGACAGCGGCAGCCAGGCCAGCGGCGGCACGGTGCGCAGGATCTGGAACACCGGATCGAGGCCGCGCATCGCCCAGATCGACTGGCCGACCAGCGCGCCGAGCGCCACGCCGACGATCGCCGCCAGGCCGAAGCCGATGGCGACGCGCTGCAGCGAGATCAGCACCCGCCATGCCAGTCCGATATCCTGCGGACCATTGTCGAAGAACGGATGCGCGATGAGGTCGTAGGCCTCGTTCCACACCTGGCTCGGCGGTGGCAGGCTCGATGTCGGCGACGAGCAGGCGACTTGCCAGACGACGAGCATGAGGGCGATGACGATGACCGGCGGCACCAGTGTGCTCGCCAGCTTGCCGGCGATGGCGATCGGGTCGAAGCGGCGCCGCGCCTTGGCGGTGAAGGCAATCACCTCGGCCGGTTTGGCGGGGAACGCCTTCACCTTGGTATCCTCGATAGTCTGGATCGACATGTCTGGGAAAAACTCCGTGGGGGCACTGGCGACAAGGGGAGGGACAAACGGCGCAAGGGCGCCGTTTGCGCCGGCTAGGCCGACGCCTTGATCTTCAGGCTGTCGAGATAGGCGGACGGGTTGGCTGGATCGAAGACCTTGCCGTCGAAGAAGGTCTCGACGCCGCGCGACGAGGAGGCCGGAATGTCGGCCGCCGCCACGCCGAGATCCTTGGCCGCCTCGCGCCACAGATCCTCGCGGTTGACCTGATCGACCAGCGCCTTGACGTCGGTGGTCGGCGCGAATTTGCCCCAGCGGATGTTCTCGGCGAGGAACCACGAATCATGGCTCTTGAAGGGGTAGGAAACGCCGCCCTTCCAGAACTTCATGTAGAGGTCGGTACCTTTGGCGACGCGGCCATTGCCGTAGTTGATGTCGCCCTTGAGGCGGCCGATAATGTCGGCGACGGGCACGTTCATCCATTGCCGCTTGCCGATGATGGCGGCCATCTCGTCCTTGTTCTCCTTGGCCTCGCACCATTGCTGGGCTTCCATGACGGCCATCAGGATCGCCTTGGTGGCGTTCGGGTTCTTCTCGATGAATTCGGCGCGCAGGCCGAGCGCCTTTTCCGGATGGCCCTTCCACAATTCGCCCGTGGAGGCAGCGGTGAAGCCGACGCCCTGGTGGACGAGCTGCTCGTTCCACGGCTCGCCGACGCAGAAAACGTCCATGTTGCCGACCTTCATGTTGGCCACCATCTGCGGCGGCGGCACGACGATGGTCGAGACGTCCTTGTCGGGATCGATGCCGCCGGCGGCCAGCCAGTAGCGCAGCCAGAGGTCGTGCGTGCCGCCCGGGAAGGTCATGGCGGCCTTGATCTCCTTGCCGGCCGCCTTCTTGGCGGCGAAGGCATCCTTCAGCTTGGAAGCGTCGAGGCCGACACCGGTGCCGGCATATTCCTGCGCGACCGAAATGCCCTGGCAGTCGTAGTTGAGCCGCGCCACGATCGCCATCGGCATGGGCTGGTTGTTCTGCGTCACCTTGCCGGTGTGCATGAGGTAAGGCAGCGGCGTCAGTATGTGGGCGCCGTCGATGCCGTTGGCGGCACCGCCAAGCATCAGATTGTCGCGCGTCGCGCCCCAGGAAGCCTGCTTCAGCACCTCGACATCAGGCATGCCGAATTTGGCGAACAGGCCCTTCTCCTTGGCGATCATCAGCGGTGCGGCATCGGTCAGCGCGATGAAACCGAGCTTGGCCCCGGTGACTTCCGGCGCGGCGGTCGCGGCATAGGCGCCGGATGGAAACAGCTTGCGGGCCGCCATGAACAGGCCGGCCGTCATGGCGCTGCTGACCAGAAAATCGCGACGCGTCATATCCTTGGGCGATGTTCCCGTCCCGATCCAGTTCTTCATCGTCTTCTTCATCGTCGTCTCCGGTTGAACGCGATTCCAAAACAAAAAAGCCGCCGGCCAGGTCTTCGCGCCCGAGAGACCGGGAGCGCGTTTTGACCTGAGCGGCAGCTTTGCCTGTGGCGCCCGCCATTGGACGCCTGTTCCGTGACCCGCGAAGGGCCTGGTTATTCCAAAGCAGGAACCGTGCCAGTTTCGGTTGAAAGGAAAAACATCAATGAAATCAGAGATTCATGCCGGTCGATGGCGCGCCGGGCAATATGACGGGAAGGCCAAAGATTGTTCATTAGGGCCATCGCGCGCACAATTTTTGTGCAATGCACAAGAATGGCGCGGAAATGATCAGGCTTCCGCGCGGGCCGATTTCTGGCCGGCAATATACCTCTCGATCTCATCGGGATCGAAGATCTGGCCGTCGAAGAAACCGTCCGGGCCGAGCATCAGGCCGGCACCGGTCGCGCCGACCGCGGTGGCGACCTTGAGCGCGCCTTCGACCTTCGCATTGGCCCCGGGAAGCGCGACACCGAGCGGCTTCAGCGCCGAGCGGTAGAGGTCGGGCCGGTAGCAATTCCGGGCGATGGCGAGATTGTCGGGCGTGTGCGCGACGTGCCCCCAGCGCACCATCTGCGTGTAGAACCACAGCGCATGGCTCTTCCAGGGAAAATTCGCCGCCTTGTCGAAGGGCAGGAAGAAGTCGTCGATATCCCGCTCCGCCCCGCCACCCAATTGCAGATGGCCGGTGAGGATCGGCATCTGCACGGCCGGCGGCAGGCCAAGGAAGCCCGGCCGCGCCATCACGGCGGCCAACTCGGCGTGGTTGGCCGGATCCTGGCACCAGCGCGCCGAATGGTGCAGCGCGCGCAGCAGCGCCGCCAGCGCCTCGGGATTCTCGTCCGCCCAGGCCTTGCGCACGCCGATCACCTTCTCCGGGCTGTTGCGCCATATCTGCGCCTTGACGGTGACGATATGGCCAGTGCCGGCGGCGACCGCGGCACTGTTCCAGGGCTCGCCGACGCAGTAGCCATCGATGCGTCCAGCGGCGAGCGCGTCGGCCATGAAGGGGGGCGGCACGATGACGATCTCGATTGCGCGGTCCGGGTCGATGCCGCAGGCGGCCAGCCAGTAGCGCAGTTCGTAATTGTGCCCGGAATGCGGATGCACCACGGCAAAGCGCAGCGGTTCGCGGCCCGCGACTGCCCGATCACGGATGAATGCGCCGAGTGCCGCGCCTGCGCGTGCCGGATCGAGATCGGGTTTGGCGCCATGCGCCTCCATGCCCGCCCAGACAGCGTTGGAGATGGTGACGCAATTGCCGCCGAGCCCGAGCGAGAACGGCACGATGGTCTCGGAGGCGAGCGGCGTCAGCCCGAGATTACAGGCGAGCGGCATGGGTCCCAGCATATGCGCGAGATCGAAATGGCCGATGGCGATGCGGTCGCGGATGTTGGCCCAGGAGGTTTCGCGGTGCAGCGTAAGCTCAATGCCTTCGCGGGCGGCGAAACCAAGCTCGCTCGCCGCGACCAGCACGGCGCTGTCGAAAAGCGGCATGAAGCCGGCGGTAATCTGGTGCCTCATGCTCATTCGTCCTCCGCCGGCCCCAGCAGCCCGGCCGCGGTCACCAGGCTTTGGGCGATGTCGCTGATCTTGCGGTTCTGGTTCATCGCCGTCTTGCGCAACAGCGTGTAGGCGGCCTCTTCGGAGAGGCCGCGCGACTTCATCAGTATGCCCTTGGCGCGATCGATGACCTTGCGGCTCTCGAGTTCGCTGCGCGCTTCTTCCAACTCGCGCGCCATGCGCGAGAAGGCATTGAAGCGGCTGATCGCCATGTCGAGGATCGGCTTGACGCGCTCTTGCCGCAGACCGTCGACGACATAAGCGGACACGCCGGCGTCGACCGCGGCCTCGATCGAGGCCTGGTCGGAGCGGTCGACGAACATGGCGATCGGACGCTTCACTGCGCGCGACAGCTGGAACATGTTTTCGAGCATGTCGCGGTTGGGATTTTCGAGATCGATGACGATGACATCGGGTTCGATCTCGGCGATCCGCCGGGCAATGCCGGTCACGTCATGGATCACGGTGACATGCTGATGCCCGGCCTCGCGCAGGCCGGCCTCGATGATCGAGGCGCGGATGCGATTTTCATCGATCACCAGGACGGCTAGGGAGGATCGGACCATGCCTGCATTGTGGGCAAGGCCGCGAAATTGTGCAATGCGGCATAGCCACGTCCTTGAAAGGAACGTGGCTATGCCCGCCGCCGAGGGTTACGTCCGGTCAGAACGGGGTGAGGCGCGGGTTAGCCGCAAACGCGAACGTCTTCGACCACCCTGTGGTGGTGGCGCCAATGCACGACCGTTTCCAGGTGGCAGCGATGGTGCCGTTGGTGACGCCGGTATTGGCCATAATTATCGTACTGAACGCTCTGGTCGTCATCATATTGGTTGTATTGGTTGTCATAGCGCCGGTCATGGTGCCTGCGAATAACAATTCCGCCACCGGAATTGTCATCCGGTGAATATTGGTTGCCGTCGTCGGACTGGATAATCACACTTGCGGCTTGCGTCGGCGCAACGACCGATGCGATTGCGGCCAATGCCAACACGGATGCTAAAATCAACTTTTTCATTTTGTCCTCCTGGGCGTTCAACACATATAAACTCGACATATCAACTCACGGAAGAACGCAGCGTTCCACTGTAGGCTTACACGCTTTGCGACGCCGGGGACATCATGGCGTTATCGGCGGGAACCATGCGGTCCAGGCGAACGAATGCCGTGAGTGGCAGATGGTCGGAGGCGACGCGCGAAAGCGGTGTGTCGTGGGCTTCCACGGCTGCGATCATTCCGTGCCGATTGGTCATGATCCGGTCGAGTGCCAAAAGCGGCAGGTTCGAGGGGAAGGTGGGGACCGCCGGCGGCTGAGGCCCGAACGTCGCATGCAGCGTGTTGAGGGCGGAGCGGTTACCGAGCCGCCATTCGTTGAGGTCGCCAAGCAGCAAGGTCGGCTTTTCGTCCGGGCTGCTCATGAGATCGAGCACGACACGGGCCTGCTGCGAGCGCGAGTGGCGCAGCAGCCCGAGATGGGCGGCGATAATGCGCAGTGTCCCGCTTCCGTTCAATTCGATCTCCGCCACCACCGCGCCGCGCGGCTCCAGGCCCGGAAGCCTGATCTGATGCACGTCACGGACGACGCCTTTCTTGAACAGCAGGACATTGCCGTGCCAGCCATGGCCCTTGCCGGTGGCCGAAATCGGCACCGGCACCAGGCCGGTTTCCCGCTCGAGACGAGGCAGGTCGAGAAGCCCGTCACGATCGCCAAAGCGGTTGTCCGCCTCCTGCAGCGCGATCACGTCGGGGTCGATCTCGCGGATGACGCGGCTGGTGCGCTCGGGATCGAACTTGCGATCGACGCCGATGCATTTGTGGACGTTGTACGAGGCGACCAGCGTTCCAGTCGCGGCCGTCGTCTTGTGCGCAGCCGCGTTTGCCTTGCGCATCCGCCTGTCGCGAATCGACAAAAGCACGGTTGCCGGGAGGCTGCGTCCGTTCATCCGCACCGTGTGCCTGCCATGCCTGCTGGTCTCACCATGCACCTCAAATAGAGTCTTTGTGCTTATGTTCCATGGCCGACACCAAACTATCCGTCAAACACGTCGTTTTGTTAAAGCTGGAGGCTTTCTTAGAGATAGGGTGAGAACCCACCTAGAGATAGGGGTGAGAACCCATCTAGAGATAGGGGTGAGAACCCCATCTAGAGATAGGGCGATCCCAGCCACAGGATACGGTCGAACAGCCGGATGATGAACGGCCTGGCCCGCAAGGAGTCCAGCGTGACGGGAGTGGCCGCTTCGATCGCCGATCCAATCCGGGCTTCGATCTCGCGGGCAAAGCCTGCGTCGAGGACCTCCAGATCGATCTCGAAGTTCAATCGCAGCGACCGGGCGTCGAGATTGGACGAGCCGACATAGGCCCACACACCGTCGATCGAAAGCAGCTTGGAATGGTCGAATGGGCCCCCCGTGCGCCATATGCGGCAATAATTCTTCAGGATCTGGTCAAATTGCGCGGTCATGGCGCGGTCGACGAGGAAGAGATTGTTGACCGCCGGCACCACGACGTCGATCTCGACGCCGCGCCGCGCGGCGGTGATCAAGGCGCTGATCAGTTCGCGGTCCGGCAGGAAATAGGGCGACATCAAACGGATCGACTTGCGAGCCACCGAGAAGGCGCCGATCAGCAGCTTGTGGTTGGTCTCATTGCTGGCATCCGGCCCGGATGCGACGGCCCGCACCAGCATCGGCTGGCCGGGAGCCGGCGACAGCGGGGCAATTCGCCAGGCATCGCCCTTCAGTGCTTCGTTGGTGGCGAAGCGCCAGTCTTCGGCAGCGACCGAGAACAGGTCGGCGACGACAGGTCCGGTGACCTTGAAATGCGTGTCCCTGGCGCTGTTGGAGCCTGCGAATTCGGCCGAAAAACCCTTGCGGATGTTCATGCCGCCGGTGAAGACAACGGTGCCGTCGACCACAAGGATCTTCCGGTGAGTCCGGAGATTGGCGTAGGGCAGGCGCAGGCCCATGACGATGTTGCCGTTGAAGACATCGGCGGGGATGTTGGCGCGGCGCAGATGGCCCAGGATGCTGGGAACGGAGTAACGAGCGCCGACGGCGTCGATCAGCACGCGAACAGTAACGCCGCGCGCGACAGCGCCGGCCAGCGATTCGACGAAAAGCAGGCCGACGGCGTCATTGTCGAAAATATAGGTCTCCAGCAGGACGCTGCGCTCGGCGCCGTCGATCGCCGCGCGCATGGCGGCATATGCCTCGTCGCCGGTCTCCAGCACGTCGATGGCATTGCCCGGGTTGAGCGCGCGCCGCGCCACCCTGTCGCCCAGCGTCCGCAGGCCGGTGAAGCGCTGACCGTAACGCTCGACGATCTGGGCCTCCTCGGCGGCGACATCGCGCTCGATCTTGGTGGTGGCAGCGTCGCCGGCAAACGGACGCTGCGCGGTGATCGTGGCGCGGCGAATGCGGTTGATGCCGGCCACCGCATAGATCAGCACGCCGAGAATCGGCGACAGCACCATCACGCCGACCCAGCCGGTGGCGGCGCGCACATCCTCCTTGGTCATGACGGCGTGGGCGATGCCGACGGTCGCCATCACCACCGAGATGATCGCCAGGATTTGGGTCCAGTGAGTCGCAATGGTCTCGAACATTGCCGGGACTATCCAGCGAGCGGTTGCAGAAGGCAATGCGGCCGGTCCGTGCATCGCATCGGCGGATGGCGGCCGCGGTCCGGCCAGTGTTTCGGTTGAAAAAACTATTCCCAGGCACCGTTTTAGCCGATGAAATTGCCTCTAGACTCCGGCCTGGGAAAACCAACTTGACGCGAGGGAAAGCATTGAGACCGCTTGATCCTGTGCTGCCCTGGTGATCCAAGGCTTCCTGTACTTTGGTGCCATATCTGTTGTATATCAGAGGAGGCGAAATTAGCGGTATAACACTTCGATTGGAGGCGGGGGGAACGCCGAATGACGAAATTCAACTTCGAGGCGCCTCCCGTGGGGGATGGCGACATGTCGGCCGAATGCCAGCGCCAGTTGCTGCCTCTCATCCATGATATCGTCCAGGCGGCGGTCGCGGCCGGCTGGAACCGCGACGATGTTCTTCTGGCTTTTGTCGAACTCACCTGGGATCTGTACGAGAAACGTCGCGGTGATCTGTAGCCGCTCGGCGCTCCGTCCTGCCTGGCTGCCGATTTTTGGCGCAAAAAACGAGCAATGAATTCTCAGGGATGGCGCAGACCTGCCGCCGCCGTGGAATAGAATGCTCGTCAACTTCCTCGGTCGGTCTTTTTTTCTGTCTTTTCGCGAATAAGAATTTTTCTTTGCGCGGGGGAGTTCTTCCCTAGCCGAGACGCCTGCGTTACGCTTGTTCCGGGTTCGGGCAAGGGGATTTCAAGCGGCGGCAAGGCGGCTGAGGCGACGCGAATGAAAAATGCGGACGAAGCTCGGGAACGCGGCGTTTCCCGAGGCGTCGATCGGGTAGCCCGATATGTGCTGGACATCATTCCAGAAAGTGCCGGTCCCAGAAGAGCCACAGCGCGTGGCAGCGTCATCCATTCCGTCCGCGGTCCCGGCTCGCAGACGTTCCTGGCCAGGGAACATTCCGCGGGCATCGTGCTGAGGCCCGGGCGCAAATTCAGGGCCTCGCTCGGCAGCGACAAGATCACGGAATACGATGCGCCGGTCGGATGCCTCATCGTCAATCCCGCTGGAGTCGACAGCACCTTCGCCTGGTCGCAGACCAGGGAAAATGCCGTCGTTTCCATCTCTCCCGAAGCGCTGTCGGAGTTGGCCGCGCATGAACTCGATCACTCCGACGTGAAGCTCGAGCCACCTGCGTTCGGCAAGGTCGACCTGAGGGCGCTCAACATCGCCCAGATGATCACCGCCGAACTGACCGGCAAGCTGCCGCCGAACGAACTCTATCTGGACTCGCTGCTCACGGTGTTCGGGGTGCATCTGCTGCGCACCTACACCGGCCGCAGCCGGCAGGCCGCGTCGCCCAAGGGCGGGCTCTCCGCCGCTGGTGCTCGACGCGTTCGCGAGGATCTCGACGAGAATTTCGTGCGAAAGGTCATGGTCGCTGAACTGGCGTCGGTCGCGGGGGTTTCCCCCAATCATTTCATAGCAAGGTTCGCCAGCGCGTTCGGGATGCCGCCGCATCGCTATCTGATCAACCTGCGCCTGGACTTCGCCGAAAAACTACTCGTTGACGGCGAGCTTGCAATCGCCGAAATCGCCTACCTCGCGGGGTTTTCGGACCAGAGTCATCTGGCTGCAACCATGAAGAAATACAGGGGCAGAACACCGACCATGACCGGAAATGCGCCGGGCAGAAACCGAAGGCTCAGGATGGCAAAGTGGCAACACCTGCCGTCTGATAATCCAAGACCGGAATTTCCTGCAAAGCTTCCGGAGTTTTCCAAAATACGTCCGTCACCACTGTGACCCAGGCATTACGGGAGTCATTCGAAATAGCATGCAGCCTGTGCATTATTAGCCATCTGGCCGGACTGATCGAATGAACCGGAGCGACAATGCAGCCACAGCTCGATCAATCACGAATTGTTTTTGGGGGGAACGGGGAGGGCGATCTCGGGTTGAATTCCGTCTGCGAAATATCAAGGGACCGAAAGATGCGGCCTGATGATGGCCCTCCGGGATCGGCGTCCGGACCCAGTCCCGCGCGACAGCCGGCGCTGAACGTGAAAGGCGGCCTTTCCGCCCACAGCGCGCGCAAGGTGCAGGAATTCCTCGATCAGAATTTTACGCGCAAGATAGCCCTTGCCGAGATGGCGGCGGTTTGCGGGCTTTCATCCTATCACTTCGTGCGGGCTTTCTCCCGGACGTTCGGGGTGCCGCCGCATCAATATGTCCTCGATCTGCGGCTGGATTTCGCCGAGAAGCTGCTTGCCGAAACCCACATGACGATCGCCGATATCGCCCATTTGAGTGGCTTTTCGAGCCAGAGCCATTTTACTACCGTGATGAAGAAATACCGGCGTTTGACGCCAATGCAGCTTCGCTTCGGCAAGCTTAATTCGAAGATTAGGTGACATATTGATCGCTTAATTGTTTCACTTTGCCTTATTAAAGCTCAAGCTAAAGTAACTATCCGTTAACTCCTGCGAAGTTGCCGCGATTTTTTCTGACAAAACAGCAATTTCCTGAAATACGGCAAACCAGAATCATGGCTTTCTGCGAGGTGCTGGAATTTGTCAGACATTTGCCGACCGCTGGCGAACGGAGAGGGACCATGGCCGACAATCGCATTTCGAGTGGCTCGTTTGTTCAGCATCGCACGGCGCATTTCGCCAGGCATTGGATTGCCGGGGCCGAGCACGGCTCCCGCGCGCTCCGCCGCCGCCTGATGGCGGTGCTGCGCATGGCTCATTGCGTGCTCGGTATGGGGCGCAAGCGCCTGGGGCTCGGAGCGCTGGGCGCCGGTGGGATGCTCGGGGCAGTCATGGGGATCATGATCCCGCAGGCGGCTTTCGCGCAGGTTGTCATTGGTAACGGGGTTCTGACAAACGCCGCGAACTGCACGAACCCCTCCGCAGGGGTGCAAAGCATAGCGATCGGTTGTGGCAACACCGCCCCCGGCGCTGCCTCAACCGCCGTTGGCAACAACGCCCACGTGAATGGCAACAACGCCTTGGCGTTGGGCACCGGTATCACGGCAACGGGCGATGCTTCGATCGCCATCGGCTATGCGATGGGTGCCAATGGCCTCAACGCCATAGGTATAGGTGTCTTCGCGAACGCCACCGGCGTTAACGCTCTTGCCGTAGGTGGGAACGCCCGCGCACTCGTGGACGGAGCATCGGCTTTTGGTGTCAACAGCACCGCAAACGGGGCGAACGCCGTCGCTCTCGGCTCAACGGCCAGCGCTTCGGGTGGCGCCTCGGTGGCGATTGGATTGTCTTCCAACGCCTCATCTGCAAACGGTTCAGCCATAGCCATGGGGGTCGGCGCCAAGGCAAACGCTGGAGCGGGCGGCGGTTCTCCCGTTTCCATCGGCACGAATGCCAATGCAAGCGGCACCGCTCCTGCCGGCTTCACGTTCGAGGCCGTTGCGCTCGGCACAGCCTCAACCGCAACGGGGGCATGGTCGGCCGCGGTAGGCTCGAGCGCATCCGCGACCGGGACCGGGTCCAGCGCGTTCGGAACCTCCGCCACGGCGTCGGCGAACCAGTCCACGGCAATCGGCAACGGGGCGGCCGCCTCCGGCGTCGGGACCACGGCCATGGGTTACCTGGCCAAAGCCGCCGGGACGAATGCCGTTTCGATTGGCAACCAGGCCAGCGCCGGAGGGTTGAACTCGCAAGCTCTCGGCAACGTCGCCAATGCTTCGGGCAACTTCGCGCTGGCGCTCGGCAATTCGGCCGTGTCGAGCGGAGTAGGCTCCGTCGCGGCCGGATCGGGAGCCCAGGCCACGGACGTCTCGACCACAGCGCTCGGCAACAACGCCGCTGCGACCGCCGCAAACGCAAGTGCCCTGGGACTAGGCGCCACTGCAAGCGGCGTAGACGGCACGGCGATCGGCAAGTCGGCCAATGCGAGCGCGCAGGACGCCATCGCCATGGGCACCACCTCAATTGCGAGTGGCACCGCCAGTACAGCGGTCGGTAACGTCGCTGTCGCCAGTGGCGCAAACGCTTCGTCGTTCGGGTCCGGCGCGAAAGCGACAGGAGACAATTCTCTCGCCGCCGGCGTCAGCGCCAACGCCGGCGGAATTGGCAGTACGGCACTCGGCATCGGCGCCAATGCGTCGGCGACGAGCGCCATTGCCGTCGGCAACAATGCCAAGGCCAGTTCTGCCGAAGCGGTCGCCATGGGCACCAATGCGGTGGCGACCGGGGGCAAGGCTGTCTCCATCGGTTCCGGCAACACCGCCTACGGCGACGGCGCGGTCGCCATCGGCGATCCCAGCTATGCCAGCGGCACCGGCGCCTTCACCGGCGGCGCCAACAACATCGCCAACAGCGACGGCACGGCAACCGCCACCGCCGCCAACCAGGCTGCGGGCGCCGTCGCCATTGGCAACAACAACAAGGCGATCGGGCAGGGCTCCGTTGCCCTGGGCAATGGCTCGACTGCTGGTGCCGCCGGCCTCGCAGGCAATGTCGCGCTGGGCAATGGCGCTACCGCAGCCGCAAGCTCCGGCGACGTGGCGCTGGGCTCCGGTTCCGTGACCACGGCGGCGGTCGGCACGGCAAGCGCCGTGATCAACGGTACGACCTATGCCTTCCAGGGCACCAATCCGACCTCGACGGTCAGCATCGGCGCGCCGGGTGCGGAGCGCACGCTCACCAATCTGGCGGCGGGGCGGATCAGCTTGACGTCGACTGATGCTGTCAACGGCTCGCAGCTCTTCGCCACCAACCAGGCGGTCGACGCCATCGGCGCCACGCTCAACAACATCAATGTCGGCGGCGGAATCAAGTATTTCCACGCCAATTCGGCCCTGCCGGATTCTCAGGCCCTGGGAACGAATTCCGTCGCGGTCGGGCCCAACGCCGTGGCCAACAACGCCGGCGATGTGGCGATCGGCCTGAATTCGACGTCAGGAGCAACGACCAATGTTGGCGGAGCCACGATCGGCGGCACCGCCTACACCTTCGCCGGCGGCACGCCGGCAGGCGCCTTCTCGGTCGGGTCGGCAGGCGCCGAGCGCCAGGTCCAGAACGTCGCGGCCGGACAGTTGAATGGCGGCTCGACCGATGCGGTCAACGGCTCGCAGCTCTTCGCCACCAACCAGCAGGTGACGCAGAACACGACCGATATCGCCAATATCGGCAGTGGCGTCACCAATCTTGGCAACACGATCAACAACATCGCCGGCGACACCTCGACCGCCTATACCGACGCCAACGGCATAGGCATCCGCTACGCCCGCACCAACGAGGCCGGCCTGGCGCAAACCGATTCCTTCGCGCAAGGGGTCGGCTCCACCGCCGTCGGCTACCAGGCGACCGCGACCGGCGTCAGCGGGCTGGCGCTCGGCCGCGGCACACTGGCCAGCATCGACGGCAGCGTGGCGCTTGGTTCGGGTTCCGTGGCTGACCGGGCCGTGGCGCCCGCCACCGGCCAGATCGCGGCCGGTCCTGCCAACTTCATCCAGTACAACACCACCGACAAGACGCTGCTCGGCGCCGTGTCGGTCGGCACGGCCACGTCCTACCGCCAGATCACCAATGTGGCTGACGGCACGCAGGCGCAGGATGCCGTGACCGTGCGCCAGCTGCAGGGGGTGATCGCCTCGGTCTCGGCGACGTCGACCAAGTATTTCCATGCCAATTCGACGGCCGGCGACTCGCTCGCGGTCGGGGCGGAGTCGGTCGCGGTCGGCCCGACGACGGTCGTCAACGGTGACAATGGCGTCGGCATCGGCAATGGCGCCATCGTCGACCAGACCGCGCCCGGCGGAACGGCCATCGGCCAGAACGCCCATGTCATGCTGGCCGACGGCCTGGCGCTCGGCACCAATTCGACCGCGGCCGGCGTCCAGTCGGTGGCGCTCGGCGCGGGCGCCAACAGCACCTTCGCCAACAGCGTCGCGCTGGGCGCGCAGTCCGTCACCACGGTCGGCGCCCAGGCCGGCTACACGGCCTTTGCGCTCACCGGCCCGCAGACCTCGGCCGGCGAAGTGTCGATCGGCAGCGCGGGAGCCGAGCGCAAGCTCACCAATGTCGCGGCAGGCTCGGCCAATACCGATGCCGTCAACGTCTCGCAGCTGCGCGGGGTGTCGCAAAACATCAGCAACCTTTTCGGCGGCAGCACCACGGTCAATCCCGACGGGTCGATCACCGGGCCGACCTATACGATCCAAGGCAACACCTACTCGACCGTCTATGACGGGTTCACGGCCGTCAACAATGCGCTGACCAACATCAATAATGGCGCCGGCATCAAGTATTTCCACGCCAATTCGACGCTGGCCGACTCCACCGCCAGCGGCACCGACAGCGTGGCGATCGGGCCGGCCAGCGTGGCCAGCGGCACCAACAGCCTCGCCGCCGGCAATGGCTCGACCGCCACGGGCCAAGGCGCCGTGGCGCTCGGCCAGGGCGCCAAGGCCAACAACGCCAATGATGTGGCGCTCGGTTCCGGCGCGGTGACGCAGGCAGCGGTCGGCACTTCCAGCACCGTCATCAACGGCAAGACCTACACTTTCGCCGGCACCACCCCGATCGGCACCGTCAGCGTCGGCAGTGCCGGCGCCGAGCGCACGATCACCAATGTCGCCGCCGGACAGATCAACGCCGGCAGCACCGATGCGATAAACGGCTCCCAGCTCTACGCCACCAACACGGCGATCCAGGACCTGAAATCGGGCCTCGGATCGCTCACCCAGAATGCCGTCGTCTATGACACCAATCCGGACGGCAGCAAGAAGAACAGCATCACGCTGCAGGGCGGCGACGTCAACGCGCCGGTGGTCATCTCCAATGTCGGACCCGGTGTGGCCGGCACCGACGCGGTCAATGTCAACCAGCTGAACCAGGGCCTGACCAACGCCATCAGCACGTCCAACACCTACACCGACAAGGTGGCCGCCACGACCTTGCAGCAGGCCAACAACTATACCGACCAGAAGCTCAGCCAGCTCAATACCGACATCAGCGGCATACGCGACGAAGCCCGCCAGGCGGCGGCGATCGGGCTGGCCGCGGCCTCGCTGCGCTATGACGACCGTCCCGGCAAGCTCAGCGTCGCGGCCGGCGGCGGCTTCTGGCGGGATTCGAGCGCCTTGGCCTTCGGTGCGGGCTACACGAGCGAGGACGGCCGCATCCGCGGCAACGTGTCGGGCACGGCCGCCGGCGGTCATGTCGGCGTGGGCGCCGGCATCAGCTTCACCTTGAACTGAGGCAGGAATGAAAGGACTTGCCGTACTGACCTGCCTGGCGCTCTGCGGCGGCCTCGCGCCGGCCGCTGGGCAGGTGGCGTCGCCCTACAGGATCAAGCCCTCGGATGTGGTGCTGCCGCCCGACGTGAAACTGGGAACCTATCAGCGCACGATCCGTCCCTTCGAGAACTGGACGCTGATCTGCGACGAGAACCTCAAGGCGCGCAAGAAGGTCTGCAATGTCTCGCAGGTGATCGAGGATTCCTCGGGCAAGATGGCCTTCAGCTGGTCGCTGGCCGCCACGCAGGACGGCAAGCCCTACATGATCGTCCGCACCGCGCCGAACGCCAGGAGCGATGGCCTGGTGTCGCTGAAGTTCGACGGGCGGGACCAGGCGATCGACGTCCGCCTGAACGGCTGCAATGAAGTGGTCTGTGTCGGCATGCTGCCGGTCGGCCCCGTCATGCGCCAGCAGATCTCGCAGAATGCGACGCCGGCGATTTCCTATCCGACCGTCGACGGCAAGACGATCACCGTGACCGCAGCAACACTCAAGGGGCTGACGGCAGCCCTTTCGCCACTCAAATGACCGGGGCAGCACAATGAGCCAGCAGGACCAGTTCATGTCCGCAAAACGCAGCAGCCAGGCCGTCGAGGCCGACCGGCAGAGGCTCGTCGAACCGACGCGGCGGCGATGGCCGCGCGTCGTCGGATTTTCACTGTTGGGGCTCGTCGTGGCGGGCCTCGGCTTCGCCGCCGGGAACTATGCCGCGATCGCCAATCTGGTCGGCAGCGCGACCGCCGCACAGGCCGAGACAGCCAACCCGGCGCTTCCGGACACGCCTTTCCTCGAGCATGTCAAGCAAGCCGGGGTGCAGGCCTGTTCAACCATCTATCCGGTGCTCGGGCAGATATTGACGACAGGCACGAAGTACAGCGTCAAATCCCTGTGGAACGACCAGGCCGCCGACAAGCACGCCGTCCAGGCCTTCGTCGGCATGGACTATGCGACGGAACGCTATAGCGGGCCAGCCGCCGGCGTCGTTTTCGCATCGCCCACCGCTTCGGGTTGCGAGGGGACGATGGTGCGGGTGGCGCCGTTCGCCAGCCCGTGCGCCGACCTTCCGTCCATTCTTCCGCAGGGCAGCAAGATCACCGACCATCTCGGGCAGGTCGAGGTTTACGAACTCGGCGGCAATGCCGGTGAGGCCCTTCTGCTGCCGACAGGCAAAAGCTGCGTGGTGATCTCCGTCGCTTCGGCGGCGAAGTAGGCGAAGCGACCAGGATCAAGGAAAGGGGTGCCTACCATGAGATTGCGGGCTTTGGCAATTTTGGGCTTGACCTTGTTGTGGAGCGGCCACGTCGTCTCGGCCGACCTGGTGGCGCCGTCGGAGCCGCAGCAGGAGGAAAAAGGCATCTGGGCGGCCATCGCCTATTCCCAGTCCGACAGCAAATACGGCTTCTTCTGGGGCGCCGACAAGCGGCAGGAGGCGAAGGACATCGCTCAGAAACATTGCGAGAACGCAGGCGGCAAGGCGTGCAACGTCGTCGCCGTCTTCCGCAACCATCGCCATTGGACCGATGACGACCAGACCGGCTTTCCCTACAAGCACTGCGGCGCGCTGGCCATGGCCGACAAGGTCGAGAACCGTTTCACGCCCTGGGGCGTGAACTCGGCAGAGACCCGCCGCGAGGCCGAAGACCTCGCCTTGCAGGCCTGCGAGGCGTCAGGGGCCAAATGCAAGATTCGTGAATGGGTCTGCACATGAAGCGTGGCCTCAAGGCCGTCTGCGCATACGGGGCTATCGCATTCTCGTTGATGTCGCCAGCGTCGGCTGAACAACAGGCGGCGGCTCCAGACGGACCGTCATCGCTGCGCGAAGTCTATCAGGACTGGAGCGTGGCTTGCTCCGTCAAGGAAAATGCCAGGGTCTGTTCGCTCTCACAGGACCAGGTCCAGCAGAACGGCCAAAGGCTGCTTGCCATGGAGATACAGAGGCGCGCGGACGGGTCGACGGTGGCCACCCTGCTTCTGCCCTTCGGCATCCTGCTCGATCCGGGCGTGACGCCCCAGATCGACGATCAGCCGCCATTGTCCCCACAGCGCTTCAGGACTTGCCTGCCGACAGGCTGCATCGCGGTGTTTTCCCTTGACCGATCCGTGCTCGGAAAGCTGAGGGTAGGCGAGGTGCTGAAGCTCAATGTCACGACAGATGCGGAGACGCCACTGACATTCCCGGTGTCGCTGCACGGCCTGACCGCGGCGCTCGACCGCATGGTCGCGTTGAGCGCACGGTAAGGACAAGAGCGGCGGCCTGCCAGCCGCCTTCGCCGGGTTCCATGGAACGTTGGTGCGCCGAGGTCGTTTAGTCCCGGTGCCACTGCCAGCGGATCGCGATGATGAAGAAGATCTACGTCAAACCCACGCTTGTGAAACGCGGAAAGCTGACCGAGCGCACGGCACAAATCGTGGCATCCGGGGTCGTATTGGGGGAGTAATGGCATTTCCGCAGGCGCCCGCGTGCACAGTGGCTCGCGGGCAGCCAGCGGCGTGCGGGAGCGACGTGCAATGCCGCTCGCGCCGAGGTCGGCGCCACGGCCACCGACTTTCCGACGGCCACCCAGGCTCTATTCGGAGCAGGCCTGCAAGATCAACCAATGTCGGCGCGTCGCAACTCCGATACGTCAAAGTCGCAGCCAACGATCTGGCGTTCGTCAAGCACGAGCTGCCGATGATCCTGCGCAGTCCCCACGGGTGCATGAGCTGGTCGAGAAAGGGCGGATTGAGATCTAGCCATTCGATCAGCCGATCCCCCGCAAGCTGATCCTCGCCACCTCGACGCAACGCCCGATGTCATCAACCTTTCGCCCGCTCTTCCCCGAGTTGCGCGACATCCACATCCACACGCATCTGGAAACCGACGAGCCATATCGAATAGCTGCACGAAGCAGAATAATGTGCAATTCGGCGGCCTGTTGCCGACCGACCGCTTATGATGGGGAGAACTTGATGCGGAACACGATGCTGGGCTTCGCGGCACTTGCCCTGGTTGCATGCCAATCGGCTCCTGTGGAGCCGCAACCCGCCGCTGTCGAACCTCCGTCAGCTCCGGTTGTCGCTCCCCCTGCATTGGCTCCCGCGACTGCTCCTGCAGGTTCGACCATCATGGATCCATCCGTGACGATTACGCCGCCAGCGAAGGGCGTTCCAACAAAGTACGCCGCTTTTTCGGGCATGTGGGCCGGGCGATTGGAGGGCACGTATGAAGCCAAAGTAGCCGTGCAGACGATTTCGCCAAACGGCAAGGTGACGGTCACCTTCGCGTGGGGCAATCTGGGCGACAACAATCCGGGAGAGGCCGCCGGTGAAGGAAGAATTGTCGGGACCACATTGAAGCTCGGGCGCCTGCCGAATGGCGCCGACATCAGTTTGACGATGTTGCCTGATGGCACGCTGGCCGGAACCTATGCGCTCGCCGGCCAAACCTACACGGGCGCGTTCACCAAGCAATGATCAGGGAAGCGTCCGCATGTTCGCCGGGGACGGGCGGCTTGGCGAGCGACTGCTTTGGATCCAAAACCAGATTCGCGGTCCTGCTGCCAGACGCCTGCTTCGCGCCTCATACACGAACCCGCTTCGCAGGAGGGAGCGCCTCGGCCCGAGGTGGCTTGAGAGACGCTGACGCCGCTCGATGCAGGCTCTCGCGTAGCGCCGCGCCGATGACGTTGGTGATCCACTGCGGCTCGCTCGCCGATAAACCAGCCAACCTCGTCGTCAACTCAACTAGCTGGCCGCGATTGGTCGCAACTGCCGAAAGCTCTGTCGTGGAGAATGGTGGTAGCGGGAGACCGCTACATCGCAACACCCACTATTGAGGAGGCGCTCTTTTGCTATCGTCGGCATGCGGCTTGAAAAGGAAAAAACGTGAGGCCCTCGATCGCGCAAAAGCAGAGGCCCAGCGCGCGCGTGAGATAAGGCAACGCGAGCTAGTGATTGCTAAGGCCAATACCGTTTTCGAACGAGCTCGTAGCCGCCATGAGGCCGCCATGAACTCCATCAGGCAATGACGGGAGGAGCTGGACAAAGAGGAAGCTGACGAGGACGAAAGATGGGAGCGCGAGCAGCAGGAGTACGATGCCTCGTTGAAGGACGCAAAGGCGTAGGCTGCAAGCAACAGCGTCGACCGTCTGTATAGCATCCGACGTATAGCAAGCCGTCTGACCATCCGCTACATCGTCAGCATTTGTCTCTTTCTCTGGCCTTAACCTTTGTCGCCAGCACAAATTTATGCGCGTCCAGCCCAGTAATACTCTTTTCTCTTCTCGCGTCGCCCCCGTCATCAATGAAGTCTCGCACGAAGGCCACAAGGCCTTTCTGGCCCTTAATAGTTTCGTAGCCTTCTTGCTGGCAAGCCTCTAGGAATTGCTTGGTGCGACCCTGTTCGATAATGGTGCGCATGTGCAGCATCATCCCTTCGATCCTGATATTCCTGATATGAGGACGGCGCTTGGCGTTGGTCTGATTTGCGCCCATTTTGTTAGGTTCTTTCTCCACTTAAATTCCCCTCATTGGTTGACAATGCTTTTAGCTAAAGCGTTAACCCCTGCGTCCCGTGTTGATAGTCTATCAGTAGCTATCACCTGTTGAACGTCCCCTATGTGCGACGCCAGCTCTTTCTTTTCGCGTGCGCTTCTAGCTTCCGCTATGGTCAAATCGCCAATACTCGGCAACACAAAGTAAATTGCCACGGAATGTACATCTTTTCGTTCTCTCTTGGCGTTTATCATTGCCTGTTTGATGTTTGTACGAGGCAGCGGGTTAAGTTGGATTTGTGGATTCAGGCCACTCTTAAGGGTAGTCGTAAATATTAGATTCACAACTTCGTTTGGTATAGGTTTGCTGTTCGTTCCGAGTAGCAATTCAGCCTCGGATTTCTCACCAATCAGGTTCCCAGACTGGTTCTTATTAATAAACCCACTTAGCCAACCCTTAAGACCAAGGTTTCCTGTAATGGGATAGACAAGGTGAGGTCCGTCTGGTTGGGCATTTGCCTCCCTAATATCGTTGCAAATTCTTATAAGTGGCAAATTCGATAACATGAGATCGGCTCTGTCGTAGGCGACCCATTTGTCTTGACTTTGACGGATACCCTCCGCTGATGCGCTAATCGATGTAGATAACACACCCCTGGTGAACACGCTTGTGAGATCAATACTGCTATCCAGGCTATCGGTCTGTGTAATGTCAAAATTGAATACCCATCCAATGCTCATTTTAGAGTATGTTTCGACGAGTTGCTCAAGCGCGGCGTCTCTCCTGTGCAAATGCTTATAGCCGTTTGCCAAGAACCGATCAAAGGCATCCGCCTCGTGCTGTGCTCGCTTTTCACGTCGATCGTCCCGGTCAAATTTTCCGGCTGGATCGGGCGGCTCGTAGGCTGCCAACTTATCTCGACTTAGGGCGGCCGCATCTTGCGCATTCTCATCGTAGAAGCCGGTCGCCGCGCCGAGAAGGGAAACAATTCCATCTCGCATTTCACATCTTAAGGCCTCGGAAACGGCGGTTGGATCGATCCCGATCGCATCATCTTTGGAAGGGACACCGGCGCATGACGATAGTAAAGCGACAACAGAAATAGCGCCTACTGCGCGCAAGCCCGCTAGCGGAAAACTCATGAAATCCCCCTCAGGCCGTCCCCGCAGCCTGTTTCATAAATACAGGCTGAACAAGAGACTCTTGTCAATGGATATTTTTATCGCCGAGGACTATCCAAAGTAACGAATACTTGAAGATGCGCTAGCCACCCGCGCTAGGTCGCCACTGGGCTTCACGGAAACAATAGGAACTCACCATGCGGACGCTTTTGCGATTGCCTTCTCTTGCCACGGTCTCGCCGGGTGGCGGACTGCGGCCAAGCTGGACGAAAGGATCTTCAGAAAAACCTGCCGGCAATCTGCAGCGCCGCCAGCGCGGCGCCTGTCTGATCGCTGCATGGCCCCAGTCTTGCGGAAGTCTTCGCTGCGTTCCTCACGATTTCCAGCGCGACGCACTGACTTCAATCCCGAAAGAAACCTCCAATGGACATCAAAGCTCAACTGCCGGTCATCATCCACTACGTGCTGATAGCGGTCTTCACTGTGCTCAGTTAGCGGCTCAATAGTGGCCACGGCCTTGAATTTGATCAGCTGGCCGTCCATGAGGTCACCGCTGGTCCGCAAGTATCCTGTTGCCAAGTCCGGTTAAAAGAAGGCCGCTGGCGCGAATTTTCCCGTAGGTCATCCAGCTTTGAGGGGTTCTTGGAAGCTTTTCGAGCTTTCTGTCTTGCGACTTCCCTTGAAAAGCGCAGTGCTTCTCTAGAAGGTGGGGGTGTCTGGAGACCGCTACATTGCTACACCCACTATCGAAGAAGCACTCTTCTGCTATCGGCGACGCTCAGCATAGAGCTTAAACCTCACCGAAGATTGCTCGGAATTAGGGTGGCTTGGGCCACGGCTTGATCGGCTAACTGCCACTGACGGCGAACCCGAGGTCGACGCACCAAACCTCCAGCCGAGTTGCGCGGTATTGGGAGCGAGGAAGGGGCTACGCTTCTTTAGATCTATGTGCTTGTTTTATTTTCGACCGTTGCCAGGCCCGCATACGTGGACTTATGGCCCCGGGTAGCAAGCCGTTCTCGGTTGGTTGGAGCGAACCTAGATCCGAATTTAAACCGGCAATTTGCTTTGTGACATCTTGTCGGAGCAGCGGCAAGATTTGGGTGCATTACGGTAATCGACATGTCCTAGGCCGTCCAGGCGAACTGGAGATCGTTGAACCGGAGGCAGAAGTTGTCCGGCGCATTTTGCCGCTTATGCGGCGGGTCGAGCTCCACGAGACCTAGCGGGTGATCTCAACCGGGATGGAATAGCGCCACCGCGAGGAATTCGCTGGAACGGTTCTACCATCAATGGAAATGCGCAACTCGGGGTAGGGCTACTTTTTAACGAACTCTATGTGGGTCGGATCGTCTGGAACAAGGTCCGGATGCTCAAGAACCCTGATACTGGCAAACGCGTCTCCAGGCCAAATCCGCAAGACCAATGGCAAACGAACGAAGTTCCGCATTTGCGCATTATCGATGACGAAGTCTGGCGCAAGGCACAGGCGCTCAAAGCGGCGAGGATGAATGCGCCGTCTCATATTAAGCGTCGCCCGGCACACCTCTTATCCGGCCTACTCCGCTGCGGCGTCTGCGGATCGGGCATGTCAGTTCACGATCGGGATAAGACAGGCAAAACCCGTATCAGGTGCTCGGCAGTTCGCGAAAGCGGGAGTTGTTCCAACCGACGCATCATTTACCTTCCGGAGATCGAGAGGGCAGTCCTTGATGGCATGCGCGAGCAGTTGAAAGCGCCGGACCTCATCGAGGCATACATCCGGAAATACAACCAGGAGCGCCGAGAATTGGCCGCGCAGGCGAATTCGATGCGCACAGGCCTGGAAGGCAAGCGTGATCGGACAGAAGGCGAGCTTAAGCGCACCATCGACCTCGTGATCAGAAACGTCATTGCTGAGGAAGATGCCAAGCAGCGGATCGCAGAACTCAAGACACAGCTTTCGCTGATCGAGGCCCAACTCTGCGGTCTCGATGAGCCGCCATCTACTGTGGCGCTCCACCCAGCCACGGTACGGAGGTATGTCGAAACCGTCGATGATCTATCAAAGGCGTTGGCCGACCACGCGACTGCCCCAGATGACCGCGGCCCACTCACCCAAAACTTCCGGGAGCTTGTTCACAGCGTCACTGTGCACCCAAAACCTTCCCGCAAAGGCTTCGAAATTGAGGTTAAGGGCAAACTTGCTGCTCTCATTGGCGGGGCCGCATTCCCCACTTCACGGCATATTGGAAAGCCTACCCAGTTGGGCCGTCGCTATTCTGCGGCCGTTGGACACGATAGTGGGTTTGAAATGGTAGCGGGAGAGGGACTTGAACCCCCGACCCCAGGATTATGATTCCCGTGCTCTAACCAACTGAGCTACCCCGCCAGGGCGGCGAAAGGCCCGAAATCCGCCTTAAATCGAAAGGCATTTCGAGGCGTTCGCCAAGGTCGCGCGGATATAAGGTTGGGAGGGCGAGCCTGTCAAGCTTCGAAGCATTCCATATCGCCGCATATTCTCATTGCCGGAAAAAGCTTTGCCGCATGGACATTTGGTTGCAACCGCCGGGGTTGAGTTCGAAGGGGCACGTCGCTATGTCTCGGCCACGAGTTTTTAGAGTTTGAAACAGATGAAGCCGCGCATTGCAGTCCTCGGTTGCGGATACTGGGGCAGCAACCATATCCGCACCCTCAAGGCGCTTGGCGCGCTGTACGCGGTTTCCGACGCCAACCGGGCGCGTGCCGAAGGCTTTGCCAGCGAACAGGATTGCCTGGCGATCGAGCCGGAACAACTGTTCGGCCGGGACGACATCGACGCCATCGTCATGGCCTTGCCGCCGCAATACCATGCCGACCTTTCCGTGCGCGCTGTCGAGAGCGGCAAGGACGTGCTGGTGGAAAAGCCGATCGCGCTGACCGTTCCGGATGCCGAGCGCTCGGTGCAGGCGGCCAAGGACAATGGCCGCGTCTTCATGGTCGGCCATGTCCTGCGTTTTCATCCCGCCTTCGAGACGCTGAAGGGGCTGATCGACAATGGCGAGCTTGGCGAGGTCCGCTACATCCACTCGCACCGGCTAGGCCTTGGCAAGTTCCATACCGAGAACGATGCACTGTGGGACCTGGCGCCGCACGATCTGTCGATGATCCTGGCCATCACCGGCACCGAGCCGATCGAGGTGCGCGGCGAGGGTGCGGCACTCCTCGACAACCTCAGCGACTTCGCGCATCTGCACATGCGCTTTCCCAACGGCCTGCGCAGCCATCTCTTCACCTCGCGGCTCAATCCCTATCGCGAACGACGGCTGACCGTGGTCGGCACCAAGGCGATGGCGGTGTTCGACGATGTCGAGCCTTGGGAGCGCAAGCTTGCCGTCTACCGCCACGCGGTCTGGCAGGACAGCGGCCAATGGGCCTTCACCACCAACGAGCCGTCCTATGTCGCGGTCGGGCAAGGCATGCCGCTGACGCGCGAACTCGAGCATTTCATCCACTGCATCGAGACGCGGGCCGAGCCGCGCACCAGCGGCGAGGAAGCAATCAGGGTGCTGCGCATCCTGACGGCGGGGACGGTCACCCATACCAAGTCCTGAGGCCGTTTGGAAATTCTGCTCTGGCGGCCGTCTGATGGCGTTTTCTGCGCTTCCCCGTTCTACTGCGTGCAGTAGAACTGAGCTCACGGACCCGAATGTCCGCTGCGCTCCGGTTCTCGAAACCACCACCATATGACTCGCCAGAGCGAATTTCGAAACGGTCTCTGAGAGGGTAGTGTTTATTCGGCGGGAATTTGCGCCGGCCTTGCCGCAAGCTTCGTCAGCATGGCTTCGGCCTCGGCGCCGCGCTCGGAGCGCTCGATGAAGCCGCCGCCGAAGACGCGCGCTTCGTTGCCGTCGTCGGAATAGAGCACGCAGGCCTGCCCGGGCGCGATGCCGGACTCGCCATCGGCCAGTTCGACCGACGTCACGCCCGCGATGTGGCGCAGCACTGCCGGACGCGGCGGCCGGGTCGAGCGCACCTTGGCGAACAGTTCGAGGCCGCCTTCGGGAATGTCGCCGAGCGGGCCGTCGCCAAGCCAGTTCATGTTGCGCAGATAGATCTTGTGCGTCTCCAGCGCCTCGCGCGGGCCGACGACGACGCGGGCCCGTTCGGCATCGAGATGGACGACATAGAGCGGCTCGCCCGACGCAATGCCGATGCCGCGGCGCTGGCCGATCGTGTAGCGCAATATGCCCTCATGGCGGCCGAGCACGCGGCCGTCTATATGGACGATGTCGCCCGGATTGGCCGCAGTCGGCTTCAGCTTGGCGATGATGTCGGAATATTTGCCCTGCGGCACGAAGCAGATGTCCTGGCTATCCTGCTTGGCGGCCACCGTCAGCCCCATCTCCTCGGCGATGGCGCGAACCTGCGGCTTCGACAGGCCGCCCAGGGGAAAGCGCAGATAGTCGATCTGCGCCTGCGTGGTGGCGAACAGGAAATAGCTCTGGTCGCGATCGGCATCGACCGGCCGGTAGAGCGCGCGGTGGGCGCCATTGGCGCCGGAGCGAATATAGTGGCCGGTGGCGAGCGCATCGGCGCCCAGTTCCTTGGCGGTGGCAAGCAGATCGGCGAACTTCACAGTCTGGTTGCAGGAGACGCAAGGGATGGGGGTCTCGCCGGCGACATAGCTCTCGGCGAAGGGGTCGATGACCGCCTTGCGGAAGCGCTCCTCGTAATCGAGCACATAGTGGGGAATGCCAAGCGTTTCGGAAACGCGGCGGGCATCGTCAATGTCCTGCCCGGCGCAGCATGAACCGGCCCGGTGCGTGGCCGCGCCGTGATCGTAAAGCTGCAAGGTGACGCCGACGACATCATAACCTTCGCGTTTCAACAGGCCGGCGACCACGGACGAGTCCACGCCGCCCGACATGGCGACGACAATGCGGGTGTTTTCGGGACGTCCGGGAAGGTCGAGACTGTTCATGATGCTTTCATTCTGCGCGGCGCCTGAATGCCAATGTCGAGAATATAGGTCAAGCTTTGCGGCGGCGCCAGCTTGCAAGGCGATCGACCGATCGCGGGCGATCCGCGATCCGCCGGATTTTTTCCAACCAATTCAAGGCTTCCAGCCGGATGTTTCAAATGCCTGCGAAAAGCCTAACGCGGCGTTCACGATCCTTACCTAGTCATTAGGGTCTGCTTAGGCAATTTTTAAAGCTGTGGCGGTAACGTGGCGGGGATTGGGTCTTTGAGTTTTTTGTAGAGAGTACGATGACCGATCTGGTTAGACCTAGAGTTAAGTATGTTATCGGGCCTGACGGCAGCCCTCTTACGATTGCCGATCTGCCGCCGACCAATACGCGTCGCTGGGTTATCCGGCGCAAGGCGGAAGTGGTCGCGGCGGTGCGCGGCGGGCTTTTGAGCCTTGAGGAGGCATGCCAGCGCTACAAGTTGACCACCGAGGAATTCCTGTCCTGGCAGGCGTCGATCGACGAATATGGCCTTGCCGGGCTGCGCACCACGCGCATCCAGCAATACCGGCACTAGGGCCGGCCTGACACGATCAAAGGGCGCGGCACTCCGCGCCCTTTTGCTTTTCCAGGCAGGTTCCTGGTCCTGTGGGTGATTTTTGGCGGTCAGACCGTCAGCGCCACCTTGCCGATCGGCTTGGTGGCGAGAAAGGCGTGGGCGGCCCCGGCCTCTTCGAGCCGAAAGCTCTTCGCCACATGAACGGTGAGCTTGTCCGCGTCGATCAACCGGCCAAGCTCCACCAGGCCTTCGCGGTCAGGCACGACGGACATGCGCTCGACGCGGATGTCGCGGGCGCTGGCCAGCGCCCTGGTGGCGTCGCTCAAGTTCAGCAGGGACACCAGCACGCCGCCGTTCCTGATAACCTTCAGCGAGCGTTCGGCATGCTCCCCGCCGATCGGGTCCAGCACCAGATCGATGTCGCTGACCTGACTGGTAAAATCACCCTTGGTGTAGTCGATGACCTCGTCGGCGCCGAGCCTGCGGACGAAGTCGAGCTTGTTGGGGCTCGCGGTGGCGATGACGTAGGCGCCGCGCGCCTTGGCGATCTGCACCGCCAGATGGCCGACACCGCCGGCGGCCGCGTGCACCAGCACGCGCTGGCCCGATTTCAAGGCGCCATGGCGCACAAGGCCCTGCCAGGCAGTCAGGCCGGCCAGCGGCAACGCGCCTGCCTGGGTGTGGTCCGCCGCCTTCGGCTTCAGCGCGACCTCGTCGGCCGGCACTGCTATCAGCTCGGCGTAAGCCGCCGCCTGCTTGGGGAAGCGCGGCATGCCGAACACCTCGTCGCCGACCTTGAGGCCGGTGACGCCGGCGCCGAGCGTCTCGACGGTTCCCGAAATATCCCAGCCGAGGATGAAGGGCGGCTCGCCGAGCAGCGGATAGTAGCCGGCGCGCACGGCGCCATCGACCGGATTGATGCCGGCTGCCTTGACGCGAACCAGCACTTCACTGGCCTTGGGCGCGGGATCGGGCTGATTGGCAATGACAAGGACTTCGGGTCCGCCGACGGAATTCTGGATAACGGCACGCATGGGGTCTCTCCTGCTTGGTTGATGCCGCTATCATTTGGATAGTAATAATCCCTTGTCCAGTATGTACCTTTTTGATATATACGCACCTCATGGATAGTGATGACGGCTCACCCTTCGGCTATGATGCGTTCCGGCGGACGTGCCCTTCACACACCGTGCTCGAGATGCTGGCCAGCAAATGGGTCTATCTGGTGGTTTGCGCGCTGCGCAAAGGCCGGCTGCGCAATGGCGAGCTGGCCCGCAAGCTCGAAGGCATCACGCCCAAGATGCTGGCCCAGACATTGCGCGTGCTGGAGCGTGACGGCTTGGTGCGGCGCGAAGTCTTCCCGGTCATTCCGCCGCGCGTCGAATATGAATTGACCGAGCTCGGCCAGAATCTGGGGGGACTGCTTACCCAGATCAGGGCATGGGCGGAGCAGCACGCGCCTGACATCAAGGATGCCCGCGCCAAGGCGATTGCCGTAAATGAAGGAGATTGGGCCGCCTAGATCGGTGATCTCCGCGGCAATTCGGCCGGACTAGGCAGTTTTCCTGGAGTTGCTCCAGGGGCGCGCCCGCATTGACGCCTCGATACGGATCTCGGCCGGTTCAGCCGATCATGGCGCTGCGGCCGCCGGTTTCTGCCTCGCGGACCTTGGTGTCGCGCGACTCCAGCATTTCGGCCTTGGAAAGCTCCGCTTCAGCTTCGCCTAGTAATGATTCGGCAGCGCTTCGCTGCTGGGCGAGGTCGCTTTGCGAATTTCTGAGGTTGTCGCGGCGCAAACGTGCCGCCTTGGCGAAGGTCGGATAGGCGAAATGATTGATGTCGGTGATGCCGGCTTTCTTTTCCTCGGCGGTGATCTGAAGCTCCAGTTCGACGGCCATGCGTTCGAACTCGGCGATCATCATGTCGAGCTGCAGCAGCTGCCGCCGCTTCTCATTCACCTGAAACTGTTTCAGCCGAACGAGGTTTTCACGTGACTTCATGATTCGGTACTCCCGGAAACGCACACCCGCACATATCGTCCAAACCACCTGGAAAGGCCCAGGCATTGCCCGTGTCCACCGGCATCTCCCGAACTATGGGAAACAAAACCCTAAAGTTTTTTGCCGGCGGTAACCATTCGTTTACGGGCATTGTTAATCATACGGCTCAGGACTTAAGGCCGGGTAAAAATTCCGGCCGCCGAAGCGAAGGCGCGTCGATGAGTCCCTGGAGTCGCTTAGTCCAGGTTGTTAATGTGTTGCATTAGGAATTTGGGTATGGGATTCGTTATTAGATTCAAGAGGGTGTAGAAAGGGGTTAAAAAATCTGATACCGTCATGGACGGGAAATTAGGTTTTGTTAACCATTCAATGGCAGCCTCTGCACAAGGCAACCACTGCTCCGGGGCAGGACGGGTCGTGAAATGGTCCGGCAGCAGAAAAGGGGAATGAAATGCGTGTTCTGCTGATAGAAGATGACAGTGCAACCGCACAAAGCATCGAACTGATGCTGAAATCGGAAAGTTTCAATGTCTATACGACGGACCTCGGCGAAGAGGGTGTCGATCTGGGCAAGCTCTACGACTACGACATCATCCTTCTCGATCTCAACCTGCCCGACATGTCCGGCTATGAGGTCCTGAGAACGCTTCGCCTCTCCAAGGTAAAGACGCCCATCCTGATCCTCTCCGGCATGGCCGGCATCGAGGACAAGGTGCGCGGCCTCGGTTTCGGCGCCGACGACTACATGACCAAGCCGTTCCACAAGGACGAGCTGGTGGCGCGCATCCATGCGATCGTGCGGCGCTCCAAGGGTCACGCCCAGTCGGTCATCACCACTGGTGACCTGGTGGTCAACCTCGACGCCAAGACCGTTGAAGTCGGCGGCCAGCGCGTGCATCTCACCGGCAAGGAATACCAGATGCTGGAGCTGCTCTCGCTGCGCAAGGGCACCACGCTCACCAAGGAAATGTTCCTCAACCACCTCTATGGCGGCATGGACGAGCCGGAATTGAAGATCATCGACGTCTTCATCTGCAAGCTGCGCAAGAAGCTCGACGCCGCGTCCGGTGGCCAGAACTACATCGAGACGGTCTGGGGCCGCGGCTACGTGCTGCGCGAACCCGAAGACATCCGCGTCAGCGCCTGAGCGGCGGGCGCCGAATCATTTTTCATCTTCAACAAAAAACCCGGCTTCTGCCGGGTTTTTTGTTATGGATCAGCGATGAGAGGTCTCTGTCGCCTCAAGCGGCGATTTTCAGGTTGCGAAAGCGCTCGAGCAACTGCGGACGATTGAACGGCTTGAGGAGATAGCCCTGGGCGCCGGCCCGCTTGGCCCGCATGATCGAGGCGATGTCGAGTTCGACCAGCGAGATCAGGATCTGCGGCCTTATCGGGCTTTCCATGGCACGCACGCGGCGGATGAGGTCAACCGCCTGCACGTCCGGCAGGGCGCCGTCGACGACGATGATGTCGGGCATGTCGGCGGCGCACATCTCCAGTGCATCAAGCCCGCTGGCTGCTTCGATGACCACCATGTCGGAACCGCCCAGGATGCGTTTTGCAACCTTCCTGATGACGCTTGAATCGTCGACGAACATGCAGCGTTTCATTTCCGGGTCCTCTTTGCCTTGGGGCAATCCGGTCGTGCGGGGCATCTGCCGAGCACCCTAGGCCGATCTGGTAAAGAACCCGAAAAGCCTTTAGGTAAAATTTTTGGAAAGATGCCGCCGGAGAGGACTTTCTTCGCGAATGCTTCGCTGCCGCCGCCGATTGGGCTATCACGGCAATATTACGCCGTTGAAATACTTTGTTCTCCCGGCAAACCGACCGGACGCTCAGGCTGCCGAAAGCACGATTTCTTCCGCAGTCGCATGGATCGATATCGTCATGCCGGCCTCGCGGGCCAGCAGCAGCGTGTAGTAGGGCTGCACCGAATGCGCATCGATCGGCTCTTCCGGCTTGTGGCCGGAATGCAGTTCGAGGAATTTCGGCGGCACGCGCAGCATCGGGCCGCTTGCCGAAAGGGAAATGCGCGGCTCGGTTTCGAGATTCTCGAGGGTGACGACCAGCTTGCCGCCGCGCGGAATGGCGGCGTTGGCGACCAGGATCAGGTTGAGCAGCAGCTTGACCTTGTTCTTTGGCAGCAGCGCGCGTGCCCCGTTCCAGGTCAGTTCCGGCTTTTCGTTCTTGAGGAAGGCGATTGCCACCGCTTCGGCGTCGCCGGTGTCGATCAGCATGCCGGCGGAGCCTGCCGCGCCGAAGGCGATGCGGGCGAATTGCAACCGGGCCGAGGCGTTCTTGGCGCTCTGGCGGATGAGCCGCATGGCGTCCTCGTCGGCGCCGCCTTCGTCAAGCAGTTCAAGGCCGTTGTTGATCGCGCCGACCGGCGAGATGATGTCGTGGCAGACGCGGCTGCACAAAAGCGCCGCGAGGTCAGGGGCGGAAAGGGTGAACAGATCGGCCATTGGTGAAAATCCCTGCAAAATTCCACAATTCCTGGCCGAGCGATTGATCGTCGCGCCTGCCCACACGAATCACGCTTCAACCCGAGGCTTTCTGAATACACAGCACTCGTATGTACAGCAACAAATCCAAAACTGTCGTCGGGGCAAATGGCGCGTTTGCGCGGACTTTCAGCGCCGCGCGACCCCAAAAGCCAGCCTTCGAACCGCCATCTTCCTGTGGGAGTTAATGGTTGAAAAAGGATTACGGCATAGTTTGCCCCTAACAGTCATCCTTAACGGCCGCCTAAAGAGCCGGACCGGATGCGAGGCGTCGGCGAAAGTGCTTCGTGACGGAGATTGGAAGCATGTTTTCCCGATTCTACGACCGGAGTTTCCTCCGCGTCACCTCAGGCCGGAAGTTTCTCCGCGTCTGCTCAATGGCGATCGCGCTCATGGGCGTCCTCGTCTTCTCGACTTCAGCCCTGCGGGCCCAGGAGTACACCGCTCAGGAGATTATCGATTCCGGTCACAAGTTCTTCGGCGCGACATCGGGTGGGCTCGCCACCGTCGTCGAGAAGATCTTCGCCTCCTACGGCCTGCCCAATGGCTATCTGCTCGGTGAGGAGGGGTCGGGCGCGCTGATCGGCGGCCTGACCTATGGCGAAGGCACGCTCTACACCAAGAATGCCGGCGACCACAAAGTGTTCTGGCAAGGCCCGTCGCTGGGCTGGGATTTCGGCGGCGAGGGGTCCCGGGTGATGATGCTGGTCTACAATCTCGACGATGTCGGCAACCTCTACAACCGTTATGGCGGCGTTGCCGGTTCGGCCTATGTGGTGGCGGGCGTCGGCTTCAATGTGCTGAAGAACAACAATGTGCTCCTGGTGCCGATCCGCACGGGCGTCGGCGCCCGGCTCGGCGTCAATCTCGGCTATCTGAAGCTGACCGAGCGGGCGACCTGGAATCCGTTCTAAAGTCCAACCCATCGTGACCGCAATGCCGAGTTTTCTATGGGAATTGTAGGCCTGTGACCCGCCACGCGCTGCGGCAAGCTCTTGCCGCAGCGCCGGATTTCCGCCATGCCAGTGTGATGCGGTCCAGTTCCGGCGGTTGCCGCCGATAGCGGGTAGTCCTTTGGTTCAGTCGGTCCTGTTCTTTGCCCTCGGCTTTCTCTGCGCCGGCTTCCTGGCGCTGATGGTGGCTCCGGCCATCTGGCGGCGCGCCGTCGCGTTGACCCGCAGGCGCATCGAGGCCTCCATCCCGCTGACGCAGACCGAAATCCAGGCAGACAAGGACCGCATCCGGGCCGAATACGCCATGACGACGCGCCGCCTCGAAATGAACGTCAAGGCGCTGCGCGAGAAAGCGGCCGAACAGCTCGTCGAGATCAATCGCGGCCGTGAGGCGTTGAAGGGGTTGGCGATCGAGCGCACGGACAAGAATCACGCGCTCGCCGAACTCGGCGCCAAGAGCGAAGCGCTGCGGCAGCGCGAAGAGGAACTGCACCGGCTCTCGGAGCGGCTCAAGGAAACCGAACGCAAGCTGGAGAAGCGGGCGCTGGAGCTCGAGAAGCTGGAGCAAATGTATGACGACGCCAGTTTTTCCTCCTCCAGCCGGCAGATCGAACTCGTGGCGCGGGAGTCCGAATTGCAGAAGCTGGCTAGCGATATCGCGTTGCTGCGCGGCCAGCGCAAGGAAGCGGACCGGCGCCAGCAGGAGATCGCGGCCGAAAGCAAGGCCGCACGCGACGCGTTGAAGGCGGAGAAGAAAAGGGCGGCCGAACTCGACAAGAAGGTCGAACGGCTGCTGGCGACGCTCGCCGATCGCGAGGACAAGCTCGACCGCCGTGAGAAGGAGCTGGTGCGGCTGCGCGAAAAGGCGAAGGCCGAGGATGGCGGACCGGCCTTGCGCCTGGTCGGCAAGCCGGATGAAGCCGGCGGGCATGACGAGGCCAGGCGGCGCGATGATCTGGACCAGGCGATCGCCAAGCTCGACAACGACCGCGAGCGGCTGGAGGCCAGGCTGACGGCGCTGGCGCGCGAGAACAAGCGGCTCAAGGCGGATCTCGGCGCGTTTGCCTCGTCGGATACCGCCAATGGCAGCGCCGCGCTGCGCGAACAGATGAATGAGCTGGCGGCTGAAGTCGTCCACCTGACGGCCAAGCTCGAGGGACCCGATTCACCGATCGCCAAGGCGCTGGCGACACCGCAGGACAGCCGGTCCAACGGCGGCGATCGCAGCCTCGCCGACCGCGTGCGGGCCTTGCAGAAGGCTGACGCGAACTGAAGCGCAGTGCCGCCGTCGCCCTTGCTCAACGATGCGAGAAGTGATGCAGGGCAATGGCCGATGCTGCGGCGACGTTCAGGCTGTCGAAGCCTTTCGACATGGTGATCCTCACGGTTTGCAGGTGCGCAAGCAGGCTTTCGGGCAGGCCTTCGCCCTCGGTGCCGAGATAAAGCGCCAGGCGCTCGGACGGCCTTGCATCGCGTATGTCGGTTCGTCCGCGCGGCGAGAGGGCGAATTGGTCAAAGCCCCGTTCGGCGAGCATCGCCGTAAACCCTGACGTGTCGGTGAAGGACGCGAACGGGATCTTGAGCGCGGCGCCGACGGAGACGCGGATCGCCTTGCGGTACAGCGGATCGCAGCTTGTCGCGTCCATCAGCACCGCATCGGCGCCGAAGGCGGCGGCATTGCGGAAGATCGAGCCCATATTGTCGTGGTTGGCGATGCCGACAAGCACCACCACCAGGGCCCGGCCGGGCAAGGTATCCAGCAACGGCCCGGCCGCTTGCGGCGCCTCCTTGCGGCCGATGGCCAGGATGCCGCGATGCATGTGGAAGCCGGCGATCGCATCCATCACCGCACTGGTGACGACGTAGACCGGCAGGTCCGCCGGCGCCTTGTGCAGGATGTCGTTCAGGCCGCCGAGCCGGTTTTCCAGGACAAGAACGGATTCGGCGCCAAAGCGGCCGGACGACAGAAGCAGGTCGAGAACCACTTTGCCTTCGGCGACGAAACGACCTTGCCGGCCGGCAAGATCGCGTTCGCGAATATCGAGATAGGCGGCGACGCGTGAATCCCGTGGGTCGTCGATGCGAATTGGGTCCATGTCCTGCGCTCAAACGTCGAGAGCGTGGTTCGCGCGTCGGAAAGACACACAAGCCACGCTCCGGAAATCGTCAGCGAGGTAAGCGGCCGCAGGAGCGTCCGGTCAAGTCCCGGCGCGGCGCAATCTCTGTGCCATCTGGGACAGGTCTTCCTTGCCGGTGCCGAAAATACCATCCAGCACGACAAGCAGCTCGCGCACCGCGTCGGATTTGCAGGAGTAGTAGATCATCTGACGGTCGCGGCGGGTTTCCACGAGGTCAAGCGCCCGCAGTTTGGCCAGATGCTGCGAGAGCGCGGATTGGCTGAGCATCACCTTGTCGGCGATGGCGCCGACCGACATTTCACCGTCGATCAGATAGCTCATAATCAAGAGCCGCTTTTCGTTGCCCATGAGCATCAAAAATTCGGCAGCAGATTCGGCGTTGGCGATTAGCTTTGTCGAGACCATTAATGCCCCATGCTGTTTGCTCATCGAGGCGCCATGGGGGCAATGGTGCCTGAATCCATAAATTCACTTGCGAAAGGCCACCGACGAGTCAGTGCCTTCTGTGAAGGGTAGAACATTTCTTTCAAATCTCAAGTGTTGCTTTTGATCAAATGCAATTAAGTTTCATTATTTGCCTGCCCGGCGGCCCGGCCGACCCTGGCCATTTCGACCAAGGCGGGCCGCAATTCCCCTACCTCTACCAGAGGTTGCGGGAAGAATACCCTGCAAACATTATCTCCCGACACCAAATCCATGCCATCGGCGTCCAGACCGGCGATGCCCCAGCCGCCAGCAGATGCCCCAGCGTAATAATGCGCGTAAACCGCGATCGCGTCCAGATGGTCCGTGTTCATGTGCTCGAGGGCGGATTGTTCGCTCGCCGCAAGCTCTTCGACGATAGGGCCGACGGTGACGAGATCGGAGCGTTCGAGCAGATAGGCCTTGCCGAAGCCGCCATTGAGGCTGGCGCGCTGCGGTTCGAGGCGAAAGATCGAGAAGTCGCCGAGCCCGGCATAGAGGCGCGCCTTGGGATTGCGGTTGAGATAGCGGCGCTCGGCGCGGGCGTGCGCGTCAGAGCCACGCTCGATCAGCAATGCCTGACAGATCAGCGTCAGGCGCGGATGCGCCAGCGGATCGCCCTTGCCGGGCTCGCCGAGCAGCAGGGAACAGCGTGGATCGGCAAGCATGGCGGGCGTGTGAGCCGAGAGCATCGAGACCAGGATCAGCGGCGCGCCGTCGATATCGGTGGCGACACCGACCCGACTCGCCAGCGGCGACCCGGTCTGCGGTTCCAGCACGGCCAGGGCGCCGAAGCGGGCGCTGCGCAGAAGCGTCTTCGCCAACCGGATCGCCTCGGCGTCGGTCTGGCGGATCACGTCCTTCTTTCGATCGTCCAAGGGTCTCGTCCCGCTAAGTTGATTTTTCGATTCCACTTATCAGGCGACGATGCCGGTCCTGGCAAGCGTTCCATGCATTTCACCCAGAACGGCATCGCACTTCCGGGTGACCTATACTACTTCGGCGCCATGCGGATGGCACCGTCGAGGCGGATGGTTTCGCCGTTCAGCATCTGGTTCTCGATGATGTGCAAGGCGAGCGCGGCATATTCGGACGGTTCGCCGAGGCGGGACGGGAAAGGTACGGCGGCGCCGAGCGAATCCTGCACCTCCTGCGGCATGCCAGCCATCATCGGTGTCTTGAAGATGCCGGGCGCGATGGTGCAGACACGGATGCCGGAACGGGCAAGATCGCGCGCCACCGGCAGGGTCATGCCGACCACGCCGCCCTTCGAGGCGGAATAGGCGGCCTGGCCGATCTGGCCGTCATAGGCGGCGACCGAAGCGGTGTTGACGATGACGCCACGTTCGCCGCCCTGCAGCGGCTCGAGCCTGGCGGCGCGGTCAGCGACGAGGCGGATCATGTTGAAGGTGCCGATCAGATTGACCTCGATCACCTTGCGGTATTGATCGAGCGGATGCGGTCCGTCCTTGCCGATCGTCTTCACGCCAATGGCGATGCCGGCGCAATTGACCAGGAGGCGCGGCTCGCCGAGCTTGCTCGCCGTTTCGGCGAGGGCCGCAGTGCCACTATCGGCGCTGCTGACGTCGCATTGGACGGCAATGCCGCCGATTTCGGCCGCGACCTTGGCCGCGCGGTCGATGCCGACATCGAAGATGGCGACACGGGCGCCCTTGGCGGCAAGCGCGCGCGCCGTTGCCTCGCCAAGGCCGGAGCCGCCGCCGGTGACGATCGCGATCTGGCCGTTCGGATTCATGGCGTCATCCTCTCCCGGAGCAATTCATTATTTCACGAAAGCGCCGACCTGTTTCACATCTTCCTGGAATTGCTTCAAGAAAACAGGGACGGATCAGGCCCGGATCGACGGGCAAGGTCAAGCCATCGGCTAGACGTGCTCGGCGACCCTGGCCTGGCTGGCATGACCGACCTCGCCCGTGAGCCTGGCCACCGCGCCCGGCGTGATCTCATGGGACAAAAGGCGGTCGAGGTCGACAGGGCGCGGCATCGAGATCTGACCGCGCGGGATGCGCTTGAAGCCGAGCGGCCCGTAATAGGGCTCGTCGCCGACCAGTATGACGGCGGGCGCGCCCGCCTTTGCAGCCGCTTCGAGTGCGATCGCCACCAGCCGGCGGCCGATGCCGAGATTCTTGAAGGCCGGCCGCACCGCGAGCGGTCCGAGCATCAGCGCGCGGCCGGCACCGGCGGCGATGCGGGTCATGCGCACCGAGGCGACGACGAGATCGCCGTCGACCGCGACAAAGGACAGCGCACGCTCGTGGCCGCCGGCTTCGCGGATCTTGTAAGCGGCCAGCACGAAGCGGCCGGGCCCGAAGGCCTCGTCATTGATGGCTTCGATTTCAGGGTCGTGCGCCGGAGTTTCCGGCAGGTATTTCACGTCGGCAAGGCTCATGGTCTTTGCGTTCCGGTAGAGGAGGAAAGGTTGCTGCAAACGGCAGCGTTCGCCAGTCAGCGCTTCATCAAGCGCGGGCGCCCTTTCGTCGTCGGTCAAACCGGATCAAAGCAAAGTCGAACATGCGGAGTGTCCGCTAGCATCAATTTTCGGCCGCCGCAATTGGCCTGATGCGTTCGCCGTCTCCGTCAAGTGACGGTCTGTTCAGCACCTGACGTCTTCGACGGGGCAACCTTGCGCCTAAATAACGCGGCAGGACGCAAGGAGATTCGCATGGGATTGCTGGTCGAGGGCAGGTGGCAGGATCGCTGGTATGATACGGCGGACAATGGCGGCAGGTTCGTCAGGACGCAGTCGCAATGGCGTGACTGGATCACCGTCGACGGGGCGCCGGCCGAAGGCCGGACGCGCGGCTTCAAGGCCGAGCCGGGGCGCTACCATCTCTATGTCTCGCTCGCTTGTCCCTGGGCGCACCGGACGCTGATTTTTCGCGCGCTGAAGAGGCTCGAAGGCATCATCTCCGTCTCGGTCGTGCATCATTTCATGGGCGCCAACGGCTGGACATTCCTGGCCGAGGACGGCGCCACCGGCGATGCTCTCTATGATCTCGACTTCCTGCACCAGATCTACACCCGGGCGGAACCGGCCTATTCGGGCCGGGTGACGGTGCCGGTGCTGTGGGAC
>Ga0209455_1000275_pt1 | contig 56229 bp, 38 predicted proteins | sample AraplaCol_mCL_r2_FD_184275 | JGI IMG/M metagenome (GOLD analysis project Ga0209455, IMG submission 184275) | Arabidopsis root microbial communities from North Carolina, USA - plate scrape CL_Col_mCL_r2 (SPAdes) (version 2) | ecosystem: Host-associated > Plants > Roots > Endosphere | place: USA... | reverse complement strand
GGTGGCCGGTTCGAAAACGGCGGATGGCGGCTGGAAACGACGGATGGCGAGATCGCCGCCGGCCTCGTCATCAATGCCGCCGGCAATTACGGCGACATGGTCGAGGCGATCTGCCGGCCGAGCCCCTTCAGAGTGACGCCGCGCAAGGGCCAGTTCGTCGTCTTCGACAAGCCGGCGTCAAAGCTTGCCCATGCCATCGTCCTGCCGGTGCCGACCGAACGTACCAAGGGCATCGTCATTTGCCGCACCGCCTTCGGCAATCTGCTGGTCGGCCCCACCGCCGAAGACCAGGAGGACCGGGCTTTGGCCGAAGTTGACGAAGCGACGCTGCGGCATCTGATCGACAAAGGCTGCGAGATGATCCCGGCCTTGGCGCAGCAAACCGTCAACGCCGTCTATGCCGGGCTGCGTCCGGCGACCCAGTTCAAGGATTACCAGATCGAGGCCCTGCCCGCGCGACGCTGGATCAGCGTCGGCGGCATCCGTTCGACGGGGCTCACTGGAGCCCTCGGTATTGCCCAGCATGTTGCGGGCCTGCATCACCAGCATTTCGGCGGCGGGACGGCATCCGAGCCAATCTGGACGCCGGTGCCCAATATCTGCGAATACCGCCCCCGCGCTTATCAGACCGGCGCCGGCACCGATATCGTCTGCCATTGTGAATGGGTGACGCGGACCGAGGTGACGGCCGCCCTGAGCGGTCCCTTCGCCGCCGGTGATCTCGGCGGCCTCAAGCGCCGCACGCGCTGCATGATGGGGCGCTGCCAGGGTTTCTATTGCGGGGCCGAGGTGACACGGCTGCTGGAAGAGACGCGGCCGGCGGAAAGTACGGTCGCATCATGAGCATGCTGAAATCCGCTTCGGCCGAGGTCGTCATCGTCGGCGGCGGTCCCGCCGGCCTTTCCTGCGCCCGCAGTCTGAAGGCTGCCGGCATCAAGGACATCGTCATCCTGGAGCGCGAGGCGGAAGCCGGCGGCATTCCGCGCCATTGCGGTCACACCGGCTATGGCCTGCGCGAATTCAGTCGATTGATGCAGGGACCGGATTACGCCCGCCGCCTCGTCGATGAAGTAGACGGAATCGATCTCCGCACCAAGACAACCGTGCTCGACCTCAAGCCCAATGGCGAGCTGCTGGTGACGGGACCTGAGGGACCCCAGACCATCACCGGCAACAAGGTACTGCTGGCGATGGGTGCCCGCGAAACGCCACGCAGCGCCCGGCTGCTGACCGGCACGCGGCCACAAGGCGTCATGAACACCGGCATGCTGCAGCAGATGATTTATCTGCAGGGCCGCAAACCGTTCCGCAATCCCGTCGTCATCGGCACCGAACTGGTTTCCTTCTCGACTTTGCTGACCCTGCGCCATATCGGCGTCAGGCCGGCCGCCATGATTGAGGCTGGTAGCCGCATCACCGCGCGCTGGCCGGGCGATCTCCTCGCCCGCCTTCTCTTCGGCGTGCCGGTCATGCTGAACACGAAGCTCGTACGCATCCTCGGCATCGAGCGCGTCGAGGGCATCGAGATCGAGCGCAGCGGCGCGATCGAACGGATCGCCTGCGACGGCGTCATACTGACCGGTCGCTTCCGCCCCGAGACGGCGCTCGTCGTTCCCAGTGCGCTCGCCGTCGATGCCGGCTCGCACGGCCCGCGCATCGACCAGAACATGCGCTGCAGCGATGCCGGCTATTTCGCCGCCGGCAACCTGCTGCGCGGCATCGAGACCGCCGGCCAGTGTTTCCGCGAGGGTGCGGCCGTCGCCGATCATATCCTCGCCGCCTTGCGCGCGCCGGCGCCGGCGCCGCAACGGCTCATTCCCGTGAGCGCGGCGGGTCCGCTGGCTTATGTCTATCCCCAATGCATCGCCCCCGCTTTGGATACCGACAGGCCGCTGCTCTTCAAAGCCCGTGTCATGCACGCCGTGCGGGGCCGACTGAACGTCAGCGTCGATGGTCAGACCGTCTGGTCGCGTTCTATAGATGCCCTGCCCGAGCGCAGGATCGGCTGGCAGCTGCCGGCGGCGGGCCTCGACAAGGCGGAACGGATCGATGTGACGATCGCCGGCGACTGACGAAAACGCAGAAGAAACTGAAGACTGAGTGAATGATGCAGTGGTTGATTAACGGAGAATATCTCGACGTAGCGGCGGGGCGCTTCCAGCACGGCGCCATCGGTATCGAGGGCAAGACGATCACCCGGCTCGGGAATGAGCCAAAACCGAGCAACGAAGATACCGTCATCGATCTCAAGGGCGGCTGGATTCTGCCCGGGCTGATCGACTGCCATGTGCATCTGACCCAGCCGACCGAGAGCTGCGATTATCTGGGACACGCCAAGAGGTCCGATGCCGAGGTGGCGCTCTATACCGCCAAGGCGGCCGAGCGCACGCTGCTCTGCGGCATTACCACGATCCGCGAAGTGGGCGGCTGGAACTATGTCGAGATCGCCATGCGCGATGCCATCAATCGCGGCGACTATGTCGGCCCGCGCATGCTGGTTGCCGGCCGCATCCTTTCCATTACCACCAGCGGCATGGACCTCTATCCCGGCATGTATGAGATCGCAGATGGGCCGCAGGCGGTGAAGGCCGCTGCCCGCAAGCAGCTTGCCCAGGGTGCCGATCTCATCAAGGTGATGGCGACCGGCGCCGTGCTGTCGCCGGAGAGCGAGGATCCGCGCTCCATCCAGTACTCGCTCGAGGAGCTGAAGGCAGCGGTGGAGATCGCCGAGGAAAATTACAAGCATGTCGCCGCCCATGCCCATGCCTGCCGCGGCATCGCCAATGCCGTCGCGGCCGGCTGCAGCAGCATTGAGCACGGCACCTATGCCGATGATGCGGTTTTGCGCGAGATGGCGGCAAAAGGCGTCTTCCTGGTGCCGACCCAGTGCACCCTCGACGCCATGCTGAACAGCAAGGAAGCCATGGCGACCATGCCGCCGCATCAGGTCGATCGCATGATCGAGAGCGGCAAGACCTCTGCCGAGGCAATCCGCCGCGCCTATGAACTGGGCGTGCCGATCGCCATGGGCACCGATGCCGGCACGCCCGGCAATCACCACGGCGAGAACTGGCAGGAGCTGATCGTCATGGTGCGCGATTGCGGCCTCACCCCGATCGACAGTATCCGTGCCGCGACCGTCAATGCCGCCAAGCTGATCCGCCGCGCCGATACGGCGGGCGAGATCAAGGAAGGCGCCGTTGCCGATATCGTCGCCTATCGCGCCAACCCGCTGGACGATATCAAGGCGGTGGCGGATGTTGCCTTCGTCATGAAGGACGGGCAGGTTTACAAGGACCGTTTCAACAACTAGCAGCGGACATCAGGTGCGACATGGCGGAAGAATCTGTCATTGCCATCGACCAGGGCACGACCGGCACCAAGGTGCACCGGCTCGGGATCAATGGCGCCTTCGAGACCCTCGGCGGTTTCGAACATCGACAGATCTTCCCGCAGGCCGGCTGGGTCGAGCATGATCCGACCGACCTGATCGGCCATATCGAGAGCTGCGTCGCGCTTGGCAAGAATGCCGCCGCCATCGGCCTCGACAATCAGGGCGAGACCGTCATTGCCTGGGACAGCCGCAGCAAGCAGCCGATCTACAACGCGATTGTCTGGCAGGATGCCCGCACCGAAGGCGAGATCCAGCGGCTGAAGGCGGCAGGCAGCGAGAGCGAGACGCTGCAACGCGCCGGCCTGCCACTCGATCCCTATTTTTCCGCCAGCAAATTGCGCTGGCTGCTCGACCATGTGCCGGAAGCACGGAAGCTGAGCCAGGAAGGTCGCCTGCGGCTCGGTACCAGCGATGCCTGGTTCCTCGACCGCCTGGCCGGTCGCGCCGTCACCGATGTCACCACCGCCTCGCGCACCAGCCTCATGAATCTCGAGACGCTCGCCTGGGATCCGGTGCTCTGCGACCTCTTCGGCGTGCCGATCGAATGCCTGCCGGAAATCGTCTCGACCACGGGCGCCCTGGCCGAGATCGGCGGCGTGCCCGTCACCGCCAGCATGGTCGACCAGCAGGCTGCCCTCTTCGGCCATGGCTGCCGGCATCGCGGCGATGCCAAGATCACTTTCGGCACCGGCGCCTTTGCCCTCGCCATTGCCGGCGACAAACCGCTGCGTGATGCCGCCAGCGGTCTTTTGCCGACCATCGCCTGGCGGATCGGCGATGCGCCCTGCACCTATGCGCTCGATGGCGGCGTCTATAACGCCGCCTCGGCGATCAACTGGGCGCGCGGCCTCGGTCTCTTCGGCGAGTATAGCGAGATCGCGCGTTTTGATTCCCCCTCGGCGATCTCCAGCAACCTCGCTTTTGTGCCGGCCTTGTCCGGCCTCGGGTGTCCCTATTGGGACCGCAGCGCCACCGGCCTGTGGCTCGGCCTCGGCCTCGACACCAGCAAGGCCGATATGATGCAGGCGGTGCTGGAAGGTATCGCGCTGCGCGCCGGCGAGTTGCTGCGCGCCATGGCGAAACTGGTGCCGGTCGCCGAGCGCCTGTCGATCGATGGCGGCGTCACCCGCAACGATTATTTCTGCGACTTCCTCGCCGCCGTGCTCGACCGCGAGCTGACCGTGCCCTCGACGGCGGAACTAACCGGCCTCGGCGCCGCGCAATTCGCATTGATCGGCGCCGGCCTTGCAACGCTCGACACATTGCCGCCCGCCCCGCCGGCGAGCCGTGTCGTTAAAGCTGCTGCTCCCTTGTCAGCCGAGCTGATCGCCAAATTCGCCGATGCCGTTGCGCGGTGCAGGAATTGGCGGTGACGTCTTCGCGCTCGTTCGATCGATCGGAAGCAAGCTCAGCTTAAAGAAAGAAGCCGCAGCGTCCCCTCTCCCCTCGCGGGAGAGGGACAGGGTGAGGGGGCCATTACTCGTTGCATTTATCCGCGGCGGGTTGACATGCATATATATCCACAACATCTCATCAATGTCCGATACCCCCTCACCCCGCCCTCTCCCGCGAGGGGAGAGGGAGTCAATGACCATTGAGTTTCATAAGAATTTACGAAGTCATCGGCGCTCGGGAATGCAGGATCGATTTGCGGTCGCCGGTCCCGCCGTGGACAGTGGCGTCCGCATTCCCTTTACCGTAGCGAATGTAATCTCAAAACTCCTTGCAGAGCCGGATGGCGTCGTAGATCGCCGCATGGATGCTGCGGCAGGCGACGGCGTCGCCGATGCGAAAGAGCTGGAAATCGCCATTCTTGTTGCTGACGATCTCCTGCGGCCGGCCGGCGATCAGCGCGTCGATATCGACCTCGCCGCCATTGCTGGAGTCCGGCTGCAGCTCGAAATAGAGATCGGCCGCCGGTAAGGTGCCGTTGGTGGCGATCACCTGGTCGACCCGGCGCTCGCGCGAGGTATGGGTATAGTCGTTCTCGATCGTGGCGACGAGCTTGTTGCCGTCACGCCGGACACCCGTCATCCGCTCGTTCGGCGTCAGCGTCACGCCATTGGCATAGAGCGCCTTGTAGAAGGCCGGGTAATTGAGCCCGCCGACATCCGGACCGATCAGGCGTTCTGGCGTCAGCAGTTCCAGCTTGGAACCGGAGGTGGCGATGAACTCGGCACAGGTCGAGGCCTCGTAGCCGCCATGGTCGTCATGCATAAGGACTTCCGGGGCGAGATTGACCTGGCCCGAGAGCACGTCCCAGCAATTGGTGATCATGTCCTCGCCGCTATCGAGATAGCCGACATGGGGCAGGCCGCCGGTGGCGACGATGACGATATCGGGCTTCTCCGCCAGCACATCGGCCTTGTCTGCATAAGTGTTGAAGCGGATGTTGACCTGCAGACGCTGCACCTCGCTATAGAGCCAGTCGGTGATGCCGACGATCTCTTTGCGGCGCTGGATCTTGGCGGCGAGATTGACCTGCCCGCCGGGCCGGTCACCCGCTTCAAACACAATGACCTCATGGCCGCGCTCGGCACTGACCCGCGCGGCTTCGAGGCCCGCCGGGCCGGCGCCGACGACGACGACCTTCTTCTTTTTGCCCGTCGTCGGGGCCAGCTTGTGCGGGATGGTCTCCTCACGTCCAGTGGCCGGATTGTGGATGCAGAAGGCGGCACCGCTCAGATAGATGCCGTCGATGCAATGGCTGGCGCCGACACAGGGACGGATACGGTCTTCCTCGCCCGCTTCCAGCTTCTTGACGATATAGGGATCGGCCATATGGGCGCGGGTCATGCCGATCATGTCGACGAGCCCCGCCGCGATCGCGTGCCGCGCCGTCGCCAGTTCGGCGACACGCGCCGCCTGGAAGACCGGCAGATTGACGATGTCCTTGACCGATTTCGCCAGTTCCAGATGCGGCCCCGCAGGCATGCCCATGCTGGGAATGACATGCGACAAGGCCTCATCGGTGTCGATATGGCCCTTGATCACATTGATGAAGTCAACCAGGCCAGAGTCAGACAGGATGCGGGCGATCTGCAGCCCTTCCGTCTTGCTGATGCCGTTCTTGGCATCCTCGTCGACCACCATGCGGATGCCGATGATGTAATCCTTGCCCACCTGTTCGCGCATTTCCGCCAGCACTTCCATGCCGAAGCGCATGCGGTTTTCCAGGCTGCCACCATATTGGTCCTGCCGCAGATTGGTACGCGGCGACCAGAAGCTGTCGAACAAGTGACCATAGGCCTCGATCTCGACGCCATCGAGATCGCCCTCGCGGCAGCGCCGCGCGGCGCTGCCGTAAGACTTGATCACGCGCTTGATGTCGTGGAGCTCCATCTCCTTCGGAAAGGCGCGATGGGTCGGTTCGCGCACCGCCGAGGCGGAGATGATCGGCAGCCAGTGTTCCTTGTTCCAGTTGGTGCGGCGGCCGAGATGGGTGATCTGGCACATCACCGCGCAATCATGCTGATGCACGCGGCCGGCGAGTTCGCGGAAATAGCGGATGATCTCGTCATTGCTGACATCGAGATTGCCAAAGGCCTGGGGCGAATCCGGCGCCACCACGGAGGAGCCGCCGATCATCGTCATGGCGAGGCCACCCTTGGCCTTCTCCTCGTGATAAAGCTGGTATTTCAGCTTCGGCTTGCCCTCTTCCGAATAAGCCGGCTCATGGCTGGTGCTCATGATCCGGTTCTTGAGACGCAGATGTTTCAGCTGAAACGGCTGCAGCAATGGATCGGCCATTCACTCTTCTCCCATCGTCAATCCGGCCTTCCGCAGATCATCCCTGGCTGCGACGGCCGTGTTCTTTCGTCTCTCTAATCAGTACCAGGCATCCGGCCGCGACGCCTTGCGGGTGCGGATGAAGGCTTGCAATTCCTCGTCCAGCGCCGGATCGATCGCCGGCGCCTCATAGCTCTTCAGCCAGCGCTGATACTGCTCGCTTGCCCGCTGGTCGATGCGCTTCTCACCCAGTTCCTGCCAGCGTTCGAAGGATTCGGAATCGCTCAGCTCGGGAATGTAATAGGCAGTCTCGTAATTGGCCAAGGTATGGCCGGTGCCGAGGAAATGCTGGCCCGGTCCGGCATCGTTGAAGGCCGACCCGGCAAGGCCGTTCTCGCTGAGATCGAGGCCATTCATGAAGGTATGCATCATGCCGAGATGATCGCAATCGACCATGAACTTCTCATAGCTCATGACCAGGCCGCCTTCGAGCCAGCCGGCCGCATGCAGGATGAAATTGGCGCCGCACAGCAAAGCCGGCATCAGCGAATCGGCACTTTCCTGCGCCGATTGCGCATCGACCGCCTTTGATGCCGTCAATGCGCCGCCGCAACGCAGCGGCACCCCCAAACGACGGGCAAGCTGTCCAACGGCGAGATAGGCGATGCCCGGTTCCGGCATGCCGAAGGTGGGAGCGCCGGATTTCAGCGACATTGAACTCAGGAAATTGCCGTAGATGACCGGGGCGCCCGGCCGCACCAATTGCGTCAGCGCCACGCCGACCATGGCTTCGGCATGAGCCTGGGCGATGGCGCCCGCCGTCGTCACTGGCCCCATGGCGCCGCCGAGGATGAAGGGCACCACCACGGCAGCCTGGTTGGAGGCGGCATAGGCGCGCAGGGCACCCGACATCACATGGTCATAAACCAGCGGCGAATTGACATTGATGTTGCCGAGGATGACGCAGTTCTGGTCGACCGTTTCCTTGCCGAAGACGATACGGCACATCTCGATCGATTCCTCGCTGCGCTCCGGCAGGGTAACAGAGCCCATCAGCGGTTTGTCGGAATAGCGCAGATGCGCGTAGACCATGTCGAGATGGCGCTGATTGACCGGCACATCGACCGGCTCACAGACCGTGCCGCCGGAATGATGCAGCCAGGGGCACATATAGGTCAGCTTGACGAAATTCTCGAAATCGCTGAGCGCCCCATAACGCCGGCCAGCACCGAGATCACTGACGAAGGGCGAGCCGTAAGCCGGCGCGAAGACGACATGATCACCGCCGATCTCGACCGAACGTTCCCGGTTGCGGGCGAGCTGGGTGAACTGGCGCGGTGCCGATTTCTGGATGACCGAGCGCACGAGGCCAGGCTCGAAGCGGACATTGTCGCCCCGCACATCGGCGCCGGCCTCGCGCCACAAGCGCAGGGCCTCGGCATCGCCGCGAAAATCGATGCCGACCTCCTTCAGGATCCACTCGGCCTGGCGCTCCAGCTTGTCGATGCCTTCCTGGGAGAGCATCTCGTAGAAGGGGATCTTGCGGGTGATGTAATGGGGCGCCGCGGCCTTATGCTTGTCGCGGTCACGCTGCCGGCGCCCGCCGGTGCGGCCCCGGTGGCCTTCGGTGGTGCCGGTGGCGACAGATGTCGGGACGGTAGCTTGGTCGGTCATGGGAGCGGCCTCGATAGGGCTTCCGGCAGTAAGCCTGCCTTGGAAGCGCGTTTTGCTATTGCCAGTCTAGGCCCAACCGCGTGCTTCATCGACTGGCAACGGCCTCATGTTTCGCATAACAAATACTTATGAAATAGCCAGTAAGCTATTTTGAAACATGAACTCTTATTTTCCTGTGCGCCGCACAATGTAATCCGCGACGGCGAGATCCTCATGCCCGCCACCGCCGGATTTGAACCAGGTGATCTCATCTGGCGACTGACGTCCTGGCCGCTCACCGCGAATCACCTGGGCGAGGTCGCTGAAGCCTTCCGCCGCGATCAGCCCGGCGGCAATCGGCTGGCAGACATCGCCCGCAATCTCGATGGTGGTGAAGCGCGCATCGACATAGTGGCGCGCCGCCCGCTTCAGCGCGGCATCATCCGCCTCGCGCATCTCGGGCAGATAGCCGCCAACCAGATCGAGATGGGTGCCCGGCCGGAGCCATGCCCCCTGCACTACCGGCTGGGTTGCGCGGGTGGCGCAGGTGACGATATCCGCCTCCCCAATTGCCACCGCCGCATCGTCGACGGCGACGATCTCGATTCCCGGCAGATCGAGGCCGGCGATGGCCGCATCGCGCTTCGCCTTGTTGCGGTTCCACCAGAAAATGCGCCTGATCGGCCGCACGGCCGCATGGGCTGCCGCGAGATATGGCGCCAAGGCGCCGGCGCCGATCACCGCCAGGGTCGCGGCATCCGGCCGGGCCAGCAGATCGGCAGCCAGCGCCGAATTGGCCGCCGTCTTGCGCAGGGTCAGCGCCGCGCCGTCGAGATACGCAAGCGGCAGGCCGCTCTTGCCGTCGAACAGCATGTAGCTGCCCTGGACGCTGTCGATCCCTTGCGCCTCATTGCCGGGAAACACAGAGACCAGCTTCACGCCATAGACCCGGCCATGCCACCAGGCCGGCAAGAGCAGCCAGTCGTTGTTGCCGCCGGCGGCCAGTTTCTCGCCGAGATAGAAGCGCTCGACCTGGTCGACGCCACTGCGGTTCATTTCCCGCAATGCTTCGACCAGGCCGGGATAGTCGGCCAGCCGATGAACGCTTTCGGCATCGATGATCTGCATTCCTAGGCTCCTCCCAGAGCTATCTAAATGGCCTTATGAGACGCGGCCCTGATGCTTGTTTTTGACACTCTGCCCTATCCACCTCTCCGCTGTTACCCTCGGGCTTGACCCGAGGGTCCATGGTAGAGAATGCGCTTGCGTCCACTATGGATTGCCGGGTCAAGCCCGGCAATGACAAGAGAGTTTGGAGACGCGATGGCGCGTTTGCCGCTCTAATACTGTCCCCTGACATCCTCCATCACATCCCACACAAAACTCATTGATCCGATAACAACTGCATCAATTGACGGCGCCGCGGCCTGCGTCCCATCATCCGGGGACCGCGAGCCAGTGAGGGTAGAGCCGATGCCCACCGATCATACCAATAATCACGGGCGGCTGTTCGAGCCGCTGACCATTCGCCACAAGACCCTGAAAAACCGCATCGTTTTCGGTGCCCATACCGCCAATATGAGCATCGACGGCCTGCCCTCGGAGCGCCATCTCGGTTATTACCGCGAGCGCGCCCGCGGCGGTGCCGGCATGATCGTGGTCGAGCCGGTGCCGGTGCACCAGACGGCGGTGCTGACCGGGCGCCAGTTCCGCGCCGGCGATGACGCGGTCATCCCGATGTTCCGCAAGATCACCGAGACGGTGAAGGAATACGGCACCGTCATCATCGGCCAGATGTTCCATGTCGGCGCCCATGGCGACTGGGACAATTCCTTCGAGGCCTCTTGGTCGCCGTCGGGCCTTCCCTCGATGCACGATTCCGATGTTAGCCACGCCATGACCGAGGCGGAGATCGAGACCACCATCGACAGCTTCGTCGCCCAGGCGAAGCGTGCGCAAGCATCGGGCTTTGACGGGATCGAGATGATGGCGGCCTATAACGCCCTCATCGAGCAGTTCTGGTCGCCCTACAGCAACCGCCGCACCGATAAATATGGCGGCAGCTTCGAGAATCGCATGCGCTTTACCGAGACCTTGCTGACGCGGATGCGCAAGGCCGTGGGCGAGGACTTCATCATCGGCATGGCGATCAGCATCGATGACAGCGTGCCGGAGATCATGTCGATCGAGATGCATCAGGAAGTCGCCGCCTGGCATGATGCACGCGGGCTCTATGATTATACGACCGTCGGCACCGGCGGCTATTACGACTTCCCGCGCATCATCCCGACCTTCCTCTATGAGGATAAGCTCGGCGCGCAATTTGCCGAGAAGATCCGGTCGGTCGTGAAGAACATGAAGGTGCAGGCGGAGAGCCATATCCGCACCCCGGACAATGCCGCCTATATCGTCAGTTCCGGCCAGGCCGATATGGTCAGCATCGTGCGCGGCCAAATCGCCGATCCGCATTGGGCCAACAAGACCAAAGAAGCGCGGGCCGACGACATCCGCCCCTGCATCTCCTGCAACCAGATGTGCTGGGGCCGGCGGTCGCGCGATTACTGGATCTCCTGCCTCGTCAATCCATCCTCGGGCCGTGAATATCAATGGGACGGCGATACCTTCAAGCCGGCCGCAAGTCCCAAGAAGGTGCTCGTTGTTGGCGGCGGCCCCGCCGGATTGGAAGCGGCCCGTGTGGCTGCCGAACGCGGCCATGCCGTCACCCTCGTCGAAGCGACCGACAAGCTCGGCGGCCAGTTCCGCCTGGCGGGGCTGCAACCACGCCGGCAGCAGATCCTCGATCTCCTCGACTGGTACGAACGGCAGCTGCAGCAGAAGCAGGTGCAGATCCGCTACAACACGCTGATGGAGAAGGAGGATATCGAGGCCTTCGGCGCCGATGAGGTGGTGATCGCCACCGGCTCCCTGCCCAATCCCACCGGCTTCCAGCGCGCGATCCCCATGGTCGCCGAACTCCCCGGCATCGACAAAGGCAATGTCTGGTCGGTCGAGGATGTGATGCGGCGTGAGGCCAAACTCGGCCAGCGCGTGCTGATCGTCGATGAGGGCAGCAACTGGCGCGGCTGCGGCACCGCCTGGCACCTCGCCGAGAAGGGCCATGCCGTGACACTGGTGACGCCGGCCTCCTATATCGGCCAGGAGATCCAGCGCACCTCCGCCGACTGGCCCTTGCGCAGCCGGCTGAAGAAGCTGGGCGTCACGTTCCGCACCGAGACGATCATCACCGACTGGCGCGGCAATGGCGCCACCCTGACCTCGATCCTCGATAACACGACGGAAGAGATCGTCGCCGACAGCCTAGTGCTGGGCCTCGGCAACCAGGCCAATACCGAGCTCGCCGACGATCTGCGGGAAGCCGGTATCGCCCATCAGGTGATCGGCGACAGCCTGGCGCCCCGCCACACGCCGGCCGCCATTCTCGAGGGCAGGCGGCTGGGCCTGGCTGTGTGAGCCTGCCCCTCTAATCCTGCCCCCTGAGACTGACTGTCTGGCGCGCCATCCATACCGGTAAAGCGCGCCAGACTGCCTGCCTGTGCAGACCTCGGCGCCAAGCCACTGATTCGGCGGGTTTTTCACCAAGCCCCGACCTTCCAAGGGATACCGAAAAATCCCCCAAGCCCTTGCTTTGGCGCGAAATTCCGGGTACCTCCTGCACCGCGATGGCGCGAGGGCCTTCGCAAGGGTGGCTGCCATGGTCGAAATTGGGCGCCGCCGGTAATTCCAGATTGGACAATGTGATGACGAAAACCGCCAGCCATGCGCCGGTGCGCAAGACGGCCGCCAATCGACAGTCAACCAAGCGTGTGCCGAAGGGTCGCGACCCGCGCGTCGGCATTGTCAGCCTCGGTTGCCCCAAGGCGCTGGTGGATTCCGAACGCATCCTGAGCCGCCTCAAGGCCCAGGGCTATGAGATCACCGACACCTATGCCGGCGCCGATGTCGTCATCGTCAATACCTGCGGCTTCCTCAACAGCGCCAAGCAGGAATCGCTCGACACGATCGGCGAGGCGATTGCCGAGAACGGCCGCGTCATCGTCACCGGCTGCATGGGCGGCAATGAAGAGTCGATCCGCTCGATCCATCCCAGCGTCCTCTCGGTCACCGGTCCGCAGCAATATGAATCCGTGGTCGCCGCCGTCAATGACGCGGTGCCGCCGAAGCACGATGCCTTCATGGATCTGGTGCCTCCGGCCGGGCTCAAGCTGACGCCGCGCCATTACGCCTATCTGAAGATTTCCGAAGGCTGCAATCATCGCTGCACCTTCTGCATCATCCCGAGCCTGCGAGGGGATCTCGCCAGCCGCTCGGCGCGTGAAGTGCTGATCGAGGCCGAGAACCTCGCCAAGGCCGGTGTCAAGGAACTGCTCGTCATCTCCCAGGATACTAGCGCCTATGGCCTCGACCTGAAGCATGCGGAGAGCACCTGGCGCGGCAAGAAGGTGAAGGCACGCATGACGGAGCTCTGCGATGCCTTGAGCGAGCTCGGCATCTGGACGCGGCTCCATTACGTCTATCCCTATCCGCATGTCGACGAGATCATGCCCTTGATGGCGGAAGGCAAAGTCCTCCCCTATCTCGATATTCCCTTCCAGCATGCGAGCCCGAATGTGCTCAAAGCCATGCGCCGCCCGGCCAATCAGGAGAAGGTGCTGGAGCGCCTGCGCAAGTGGCGCGAGATGGTGCCGAACCTCACCATCCGCTCGACCTTCATCGTCGGCTTCCCCGGCGAGACGGAAGACGACTTCAACTATCTGCTCGACTGGCTGGATGAAGCGCAGATCGACCGGGCCGGCTGCTTCAAATACGAGAATGTCGACGGTGCCAAGGCGCAGGAACTCGCCGATCATGTCGACGAGGATGAGAAGCAGGACCGCTGGGACCGCTTCATGGAAACCCAGCGCCAGGTCAGCGAAGCCAAGATGGCCCGCAAGGTCGGCACGCGGATCGATGTGCTGATCGACGAAGTCGACGAAGACGGCGCCATCGGCCGCTCCTCGGCCGACGCGCCGGAGATCGACGGCAATGTCTTCATCAATGGCGATGAAGCCGCGAAGCTGCAGCCCGGCGACCTGGTCCAGGTCGATGTGGAAGCCGCCGAGGATTACGACCTCTGGGGCAGCGTCGTCAGCAAGAACTGAGGGACGGCGGTTAGCGGTCTGTCGCTGCTATCTGATTGATCGTCACAGCTGCGGCCCCCTCACCCTGCCCCTCTCCCGCCCGTCGGCGTAGGCCGACATACGTCGGCAGGGGGAGAGGGAACGCTGCCACGACTACCTTCGCACTTTTTTTTTAAGCGGCGTTTCCGGCTTAGCGATGCTGCCTATGGCCAACTCACTGCACTCCCTCGCCCCTCGCGGGAGAGCGTTGGGGTGAGGGGGTAGACGCCGAGGCACTAACAGTTTGGCGCATGAGTCTACAGTCGCGCCGGCACCTGCAGGCCGCGCTTCAGCAGTGACTCCCAGGCTTCTTCCGCCGTATCGACGATCTCGATCAGATTGAGATCTGGCGGAGAGATCACGCCATATTCAAGCATCACCTCGAAATTGAAGATGCGCTCCCAGTAGTCGCGGCCGACCAGCACCACCGGTGCCAGCTTGGCCTTGCCGGTCTGCTGCAGGGTCAGGATCTCGAATAGCTCGTCCATGGTGCCGAAGCCGCCGGGAAAGACCGCGAGGGCGCGCGCCCGCATGGCGAGGTGCATCTTCCGCATGGCGAAGTAATGGAAGCGGAAGGTCAGTTCCGGCGTCGTATAGGCATTCGGCTCCTGCTCATGGGCGAGCGTGATGTTGAAGCCGATGGTGGGCGCACCCGCCTCGGTCGCTCCGCGATTGGCTGCTTCCATGATGCCGGGACCACCGCCGGTCGCGATCACATTGTCGCGCCAGCCATCGACCGGATTGAGGGCACCGCCACGCTCCGACACCAGACGGCCAAAGGCGCGGGCCGCCTCGTAATAAACCGACAGCTTCTTGGCGCGGATCGCCTTTTCCTTGCTCGGCGCATCGCCATGCTCGGCCGCCGCCGCAAGTGCTGCCACCTGTTCCGGCGAAGGGGTGCGCGCGCTGCCGAAGCAGATGATGGTGGAACGGATATGCCAGTCGCGCAGCAGCAGATCCGCCTTGCTGTATTCCATCGCGAAGCGGAGGCCGCGCATCTCGCGGCGGTTCAACATGAAATCGATATCTTCGGCCGGCAGCAGATAGCTGGGCGAGTTCATCTGGCGGGTAGCATCGGACATGATCGTACTCTTAGGTGGGACGCGTGATTCGCCCCATCATAGACCAAGAGCCCGACTGAATTCTTAAGATTTAACGGGAGACTGCCTCTGCCGAGCGGCGCCACAGCCGGCCGCCGAAGGCGATGATCGCCAGACCGGCTGTCAGGATGCCGCCGCCGATGATCAGGCCTTCGGTAACCGGTTCTCCCAACTCGACAATGCTGAGGATGACGCCGACCACCGGCATCAGCACGGAAAACGGCATGACCTCGTCCACCCGGTAGCGCATGAGAAGCCGGTACCACAAAGCGTAAGGCAGGACGCAGCCGAGAAAGGCGAGAACCAGAATGGCGCCCCAACTTTCCATTGAGATGCCGTGCAGCGCCGGCAGCGGATTGCCTTCGAAGACAAGCGAGGTCAGCCACAATTGCGGCGCTGCGTAGCGCAGCAGCCCGGCATAGACGGCAAGGCCGGAATCGCGGCTCCAGACGGCGATGCCGACCTGGCCGCTGGCCCAGAAGACGCCGCTGAAGCCGACGAGGAGAACCCCGGCGAGCTGGCCGTCACCGCTCGGCCGGCCGATCACGATGGCAATACCCACCAGCACCAGGGCCATGCCGATCCAGTTTCGCAGGCTGGGCTTGTCGCGTCCGGCGAACCAGGAGAGCAAAGCGGCGAAAGGAATCTGCAATTGCAGGATCAGCATCGCCATGGAAGCCGGCAGCAGCTTCAATCCTGAAAGCAGCATGGCTGCCTGAATGGTGCCAGCCGTCAGCGAGATCACCAGCAGATGACGCGGCCGGGTCTTGAGACGTGGTGCCACCGGAAATAACACCAGGCCGGCGATGCTGTAAGCCAGGGCCATCAGCAGGATGGGCGGCAATTGTCCGACCAGCGGCTTTGCCAGGGTCAGGACGCTACCCCAAAGGACCTGCACGAAAATGGCGAGACAGACATCAATCGGCGACATGGCATCCCCTGATTCGGTGGCAGAGTGTAGCCTGCCTTCCCGGCTCTGCCTCGGAAAATATGCTTATCGGTGGCGAATTACGCCTCTCATCGGCCATGCCTTTTGGCGCGAGCTCTTTCCGTAGCAGGCCTCAGGGTACCACTGCATCTTTCGCTGCACTGCAACGTATGGGGCCGAACACGAGGCCGCGCTGCCGAACGACCTGTTTCGCCTGGACGCGACCACAATCGACACGCCTATGGAAGGGTGTCTTTAGGATGCTGCGAAAGCGCTTTCCCTGGCAGCCGGACTGGCTAGAATGCCGCCACATTCGCGACTTCTAGGACCTAGGACATGAGCATTGACGCAGCCGCCCTGCGCGGCAACTGGAACTATCCGACCTCGGTGAAATTCGGCTGCGGCCGTATCTCGGAACTGGCCGATCATTGCAAGGCGCTGGGCATGAAGCGCCCGCTCCTCATCACCGATCCGGGTCTTGCCGACCTGCCGATGGTGAAGCAGGCGATCGAGCGCAACAAGAACGCCGGCCTGCCGACGGGCCTGTTCAGCCAGGTCCAGGGCAACCCCACCGGCAAGAATGTCGAAGACGGCGTCAGGGCCTTCAAGGATGGCAATCATGACGGTGTCATCGCCTTCGGCGGCGGTTCCGCCCTCGATGCTGCCAAGGCTGTCGCCTTGATGGTCGGCCAGAAGCGCCCGCTGTTCGATTTCGAGGATGTCGATGACTGGTTCACCCGCGTCGATGTCGCCGGCATGGCGCCGGTCGTCGCTGTGCCGACCACCTCGGGCACCGGTTCCGAAGTCGGCCGCGCCTCGGTCATCACCGACGAAGCGGTGCATGTGAAGAAGATCATCTTCCATCCGAAGATGCTGCCGGCCATCGTCATCGACGATCCGGAGCTGACGGTCGGCCTGCCGCCGCATATCACCGCCGCGGTCGGCATGGATGCGCTCTCGCACAATCTCGAAGCCTTCTGCGCCCCCGGCTTCCACCCAATGGCCGATGGCATCGCGCTCGAAGGCATGCGCCTGATCAAAGAATGGCTGCCGACGGCGGTCAAGGACGGCAAGAACCTCGCCGCCCGCTCTTACATGATGGTCGCTTCCAGCATGGGCGCCACCGCCTTCCAGAAGGGCCTCGGCGGTATGCATGCAATCGCCCATCCGCTGGGTGCGCTCTACAACACCCATCACGGCCTGACCAATGCGGTCGTCATGCCTTATGTGCTCGACTTCAACCGCAAGGCCATCAGCGACAAGCTGACCAGCCTCGCCCGTTATCTCAACCTGCCGAACCCGTCCTTCGACGCGGTGCAGAAGTGGATCCTCGATCTCCGCAAGGAAATCGCCATCCCGCACACGCTGCGCGAGATCAAGGTCGACGACAAGCAGGTCGACAAGGTCGCGGAAATGGCAGCGGTCGATCCTTCGGCTGGCGGCAACCCGATCAAGGTAGGTGCTGCCGAGTTGAAGCAGATCTTCGTCGCCGCTTTGGACGGCAAGCTGGCAGCGTAAGCCGCCGCTTCCGAGACTGACGAAAAAATCCCGTGGCGCTGGACGGTGCCACGGGATTTGTCTTTTCAAAGACTATCGTACAGCGCCTCGACCAGGCGCTGCCGGCGGGGATCGATGATGTCGCCAAAGCCCTGCATGTGGCAGGTGACGAAGGCAAAGCCGATGCGCGCCTCGGGATCGGCAAAGGCCAGCGTTCCGCCCCAGCCGCTATGACCGAAGGCACGGGCTGACGCTTTCGCGCCGTAATTTGGATCCTTGAGGCGGAAGCCGGCGGCATAGGCAGCCGGCGTGCCGTCACAACCGTCGACACCGTCGAAACGCGGCCGGATGGCTGCAGCGAGGCCATCAGCAGAGAGCAGTCGCGAGCCGCCGGCAACCAGGCTGCCATAGATCGTCGCCAAACCGCGCGCATCGCCATGGCCATTGGCGCCGGGAATTTCGGCGGCGCGCCAACCGCGGTCATTCGGCGTCGTCGCCGCGAAGGTCGGGTTGCGGCAGGAATGCGGATAGGGACTGGCGAGCGTCTCGGCAAGCCAGTCGGATGTGTTCGGCCCCTCGATCATCACGGCGGCACGACGATCCTGTTCCGCCGGCAGGCCAATGAAGAAGGGCACATCCAATACCCGCGCGATCTCTTCCGCCACGAAGCGGCCGGGGCTGCGGCCATCGACCCGCCGCAGCGGTTCGCCAACGAGATGGCCGAAGCTCAACGCGTGATAGATGCAGCGGCTGCCGGGTTCCCATAGCGGGGCCATCGCCGCCAGGGCCTCGACATAAGGGTTCCAGGCATAGAAGCCATCGAGCTCCATCGGCACGGACAGACCATCAAGTCCGGCTTGATGCGACATCGCGACGTTCAGCGAGATGTCCTGTTTGCCATTGGCGGCGAATTCCGGCCAGACATCGGCAATCGGTGCCTCATAGTGCAGCTTGCCGCGCTCGACCAGCATGGCGATCGCCAGTGACATGACGCCTTTGGTTGCTGACCAGACATTGACCAGCGTGTCGCGCTGCCAGGGCCGTGTTGCCGCCGAATCGGCAAAGCCGCCCCAGAGATCGGCAACGATCTTGCCGTCGACCACCGCCGCCACCGCCGCGCCATGTTCCAGCCCGTCTGCGAAGATGCTGGAGAAAGCCTCGCGCAGGGCGGCAAAGGCCGGATCCGTCGTTCCCTGGATGGTGGTGGCACTGCCGGCCATCATGCACTCCTGTCTGATCGGGTGTTGGAGAAGCGATCGCTATCTAGGTACATCGCGGGAGTCGAAATCCCAAGAGTGTTGCTGCAATCCGGCGTCCGTGATTGCTTCGTTGATCGCAGGTTCCTGACCTGCGACAGGCGTCTTACCGGAGAGGGGGCATCAGATGCTCTGGTAAAGCGCCTCGATCAGGCGCTGGTGCCGCGGATCGAGGAGATCGGCGAAACCGACCATGCGGCAGGTGACGAAGGCAAAACCGACACGAGCATCGGGATCGGCAAAGGCGAGCGATCCGCCCCAGCCTCCATGGCCAAAGGTGCCGGATGAGGCTTTTGCGCCATAGCTTGGATCGCCGAGGCGGTAACCCGCACCCCAGATACCTGGTATCCCGAAGCAGGCATCGACGCCGCTGAAACGCGGACGGGTCGCCTCGGCAAGTCCGCTGGCGGAAAGCAGTCGCGAATTGCCGGCGACAAGACTGCCATAGATGGTCGCCAAGCCAAGCGCATCACCCTGGCCGTTGGCGGCGGGAATCTCGGCGGCGCGCCAGGCGCGGTCATTGGGCATGGTCGCCGTGAAAGTGGGGTTCTGGCAAGAATGCGGATAGGGGCTCGTCAGCAGCGCGCCGATCCAATCCGATGTACCCGGCCCCTCGATCATTTCGGCGACGCGATGCTCCTGCGCCTCCGGCAAGCCGAGATAGAAGGCGATGTCGAGCGGCTGCGCGATCTCTTCCGCCATGAAGCGGCCGGGGCTGCGGCCATCGACCCGCCGCAATGGCTCGCCGGCCAGGCTACCGAAGCTCAATGCATGATAGACGCTGCGGCTGCCGGGTTCCCAGAGTGGCGCCATCGCCGCCAGGGCATCGGCATAGGGCGTCCAGGCATAGAGGCCATCGATACCCATGGGGACAGACAGCCCATTGAGGCCAGCCTGGTGCGACATGGCGAGGTCGAGCGAGATGTCCTCTTTGCCATTGGCGGCGAATTCCGGCCAGGCATCAGCGATGGGTGCCTCGTAACGCAGTTTGCCACGCTCGACCAGCATGGCGACCGCCAGCGACATCACACCCTTGGTCACCGACCAGACATTGACCAGCGTGTCACGCTGCCAAAGCCGCGTCGCCGCCTGATCGGCAAAGCCGCCCCAGAGATCAACGACGATCTTGCCATCAACCATGACCGCGACCGCCGCGCCATGCTCGAGCCCGTCGGCGAAGATGCTGATAAAGGCTTCACGCATCGCGGTGAAAGCCGGATCAGTCGTTCCCTGGATTGACGCGGCATTGGCGGCCATCATGGACTCCTGTCGTGCGGATATCGGAGAAACCACACGCATCTTGATCCATCGCGCAAATCGAAGCCGCTAAAATAGTGTTGCAGCCGCAATAGTCGGCCGAAAATCGATCTTTCCCACAAACATGATCTATCTCACTTGTCGGAAGCGGACTTTCACGGCATCGTCACAATTGGGGATGTGAACATGGTGCTTCGGAGCTAGGACGTTCAGAGTAGGAACGTTTGATGCACGGAAAATCGCGGCCGGAGAGGATACGCGAAGTTGCGCTGACCTCACGCCGTTGCGCCAGTGCTGATCCTGCTACGAGATGAGGGGAGAACGATCATGGGCCGTCTACGCCAAGCATTGCGTGCTGATCTGCAGTCGGAGAAGTCGGATCGTCGTTTCGGCAGCGGCTGGATCAGCGGCGTCTTCGCCTTGTTCTTCGCCATGGCGGGGTTGATCGCGGTGCTTTGCCTGCGCTTCCCCGCGCTCCTGACAACACCGATGCTGCGAGATCACTACGACGTGCCGTTGGTGCGGATCGCCCTCCATCTCGATCTCATCCTTGGCTTTGGCCTTGCCGTGCTCAATCTGGCGCTTCGTCGCCAGAAGATCATGGGCCTCACCGCCATCACCGGCATCCTGGTCGCGACCCTGCTCGGCGGCTCACAGGCGGCCTCAGCCGGCGAGCTGACCAGCGGCGCCTATCTCGGCCTCGACTGGTTCCTGCTCAACCTTACCTTCCTCTGCATCATCTTCATTCCGCTGGAGCGCTTCTTCGCGCGGCTGCCGGAGCAATCGATCTTCCGCCAGGACTGGCGCGCCGATCTCTTCTATTTCCTCGTCAACAGCCTGCTGGTGCAGTCGCTGACCTATCTGTCACTGAAGCCGGCGCTGACCATCCTCGCCAATACCGATTGGGCAGGCCTGCGTGCCGCCATGGCGAGCCAGCCGATCTGGCTGCAATTCATCGAGATCATGTTCCTGACCGATCTGGTGCAATACGGGGTGCACCGCCTGTTCCATCAGGTGCCCGCACTCTGGCGCTTCCATGCCGTGCACCATTCGGCCAAGACCATGGACTGGCTCGCCGGCTCGCGCATGCATCTCATCGAGATCGTCTGCCTGCGCGGCTTCACTGTCATTCCCATGTATGTGTTGGGCTACAGCGATCCGGCCCTCAAGGTCTATATCCTCTATGTCTTCCTGCATTCGACCTTCATCCATGCCAATGTCCGCTTCGACTTCGGCTGGCTGAAGCAGGTGATCGCCACACCGCAATTCCATCACTGGCATCACGGCATCGAGAAAGAGGCGATCGATGTCAATTTCGCCGTCCATTTCCCGATCCTCGATCGCATCTTCGGCACCTATTACCTGCCGGATAAATGGCCGAGCGGTTATGGCGTCGGTGGCCATCCGGTACCGGATGGCTATGCCCGGCAGCTGGTTTATCCCTTCCAGCGTGGCTGATGCAGCGCGCCATGTCCTAAAAACCACCGGGAGCCCAGTGGTTGACGGGCCGCCGCAAAGCGTTTAAACCCTCACCATCTTTGGGGAGTAGCCGCCCTTCTTGAAAGGGGTCTGCATCAACAAACTTGCTTCCGTCTCCGGGTGCCGAAATCCGGGAGGACGCATGGTGCAGATGGCAGCCGATCCGAGACCTTCCAGGGTCTGATCGGCGGTTGGCGAGACCAATGACGAAGCTGCGCCCGCAAGCCGGGGGCGCGCTGCGTCATCGGTCATGCCGGCAAGAGAACTGATCCGACAGGGATCAGCCCGAAGGATTTCCGCGATGAGTTTTCCCGTTCTCCTGATCCTGGCCTTGAGCCTGTCGGTCGATGCCTTTGCCGCTGCCCTCGCCAAGGGTGCCGCACAGCGCGAGCATCGCCTCGCCGATGCGCTCAAGATCGGTCTTGTGTTCGGTGCTTGCGAAGCGATCACGCCGGCGATCGGCTGGCTGCTGGGAGCCGCCCTCAGCCACTATATCGACGCCTATGACCACTGGGTCGCCTTCGGTCTGCTGACGGCGGTGGGTCTGCATCTCATCAAGGAAAGCCGAGAGCCCGTCGAGGACGTGGAAGAGGAACAGCCGCGTAATGGCCTGCATCCGATGCGCCTGCTGCTGACCGGGCTTGCCACCAGCATCGATGCGACGGCGGTCGGCGTCAGCCTCGCCGTCATCAACGTCAATCTATTCTATGCCTGCGCGGTGATCGGCTTCGTCAGCTTCGCCATGTCAACGATCGGCTCGATGATCGGCAAGGGTGCGGGCAAGCTGCTGGGCCGCAAGGCCGAGGCGCTGGGCGGCATTACGCTCATCTGCATCGGCATCGTCATTCTCTATGAACATATGGCGGCGTAAGGGCTGCCCATTCCCTTGTCATTGCCGGGCTTGACCCGTCGGCGTAGGCCGACATTCGTCAACGGGGCAATCCATGGCAATACCTGCCGAGATATCTTTAGGAATCGACGCGATCTGCGGAGAAGTGGATGCCCGGATCAAGTCCGGGCATGACAGCGGGAGATGATAATAGCGCCGGCGAGGTCGGGCGACTGCGTTAGATCGCGTCACCGCTGAGGCCGTGCAGCACGATATCCTGCATCGCGCGGGTCGCCTGGGCGCTGCCGCGATGGCGCTTGGTCACCATGCGCTCATAGAGGCCGCGCACCGCATTGCTGCCGGTCTTGGTGAAGAAGCCGGGCACCAGCCCATGGACAAAGCAGGCCAGGCTGGCGACGAACATGCGGCTGCCGAAGCTGAAGGCCACGCCCATATGCTCGAAATAGGTCTCGTTGACCGAAGCGGGATGATCGCGGAACAGCTTGTCGTACATGGGATCTGCCTGTCTTTGCGCTGTTGCGGCTTGTCGCCGACGGAATGATGGTAATTATACACAGATTCGGGCGTAATTTTTCCCAAACCTCGTACCTTTTATGCTATTTTTTGGGAAATTATCCCACCATATATCGGTTTTGCCGAATGAAAGTCGACCTCGATCCACTCGATATCAAAATCCTCACCGAGCTGCAGCGCGACGCCTCCCTGCCGGTCGCCGAACTGGCGGAGACGGTGGGTCTTTCCACCAATGCCTGCTGGCGGCGCATCAAGAGGCTGGAGGAAGTGGGCGTCATCCGCGCCCGGGTGGCGTTGCTCGATCCGCAGAAGCTCGGCCTCGGCGTCACCGTCTTCGTCGCCGTGCGCACCAACGAACATAATGACGACTGGCTGCAGCAATTCGCCAAGGCGGTCGACAGCATTCCTGAAGTGATCGAGTTCTACCGCATGAGCGGCGATGTCGATTACTTGCTGCGGGTACAGGTCGCCGATATCGCCGATTATGACCGGGTCTATAAGCAGCTGATCAAGAAGGTACGCCTGACCGATGTCAGCTCGACCTTCGCGATGGAGCAGATCAAATACACGACAGCGATCCCGGTGCGGTCCGCCAGTTGAAGCAGGCAGCGAGCGGATATTTACGTCAGCCGCAGCACCTGGATATCGATGTCGCCGGTGATGCCGTCGGCCTTCGCCGCCGCCTGATAGAGCTTCTCGAATTCCTTCGCGGTCATCTTGTCGACACCACCGGTTTCGAGATTGACGACGCTGATATCGGTGCGGTCGGGCGTGCCGTCGCCGACGATGCCGAGCAGCACCCAGACCTGCCCGGCCTTGAAGGTCTGATTGGCAACGCCAAGCCAGAGCGGCCCGGATTGCAGCAGCAGAGCGTGCCAGTGATCGAGGCTTTGATGCGCCCGGCCATCCAGCTTCAGGCCGGCATCGGTCGCAAAGGCGGCGAGATCACCCTTTGCAAGCCCGGTATCGGCATCGAAGAGATCGCGCCAGCGTGACGCGTTCTGGATCTGCTGCAGCACGACACCTTCGCCAATGGCGATTTCGCTCTGATAGGCGGCGAGATTGCCGGCGGCAGCCAGCCAATCGTCATTGCTGCGGCTGCGCTTCACCGTCTGCGGCACGGCCAAGAGGGCATTGTAGGATTTGGCATAAGCAAGACGTGGCAGGCAAAGGCTTGCCGCTGCAACTGACGCAGATTGTATGCAGAAAGACCTGCGGCTGATGGTCATCACACTCTCCCCCTTTTGAGCGCAATCAAACCGATATAGCGGCAGGATATCGGGATATGCAGGACCGGCGTGCTCCCCCGAGCACTGCCGGTCCCCGATTCTTATCCCCCGGTCTTATTCCCGGCGCTATTACCCCTGCAGCTTCGTCTTCAGGCGTTCGTTCAGCATGGCCGGATTGACCTTGCCGCCCGTTGCTTTCATCACCTGGCCAACGAAGAAGCCGAACAACTTGTCCTTGCCGCTGCGATATTCAGCCACCTTATCGGCATTCTTGGCAAGGATGTCGTCGATCGCGGCGTCGATGGCCCCGGTATCAGTGACCTGGCGCAGGCCCTTTTCCTCGACGATCGCCGCCGGCGCCTTGCCGGTTTCCACCATCGCCGCGAAGACATCCTTGGCGATGCGGCCGGAGATGGTGTCGTCCTGGATGAGGCCGACCAGCTCGCCGAGATGCTGCGCCGAAACCGGACTCTCCTCGATCGACTTGCCTTCCTTGTTGAGGACGGCGAAGAGTTCGGAGATCAGCCAGTTGGCGGTCAGCTTGGCGTCACGGCCCCCCTTGTCGCCACTATGTACGGCCTGCTCGTAGAAAGCCGCCGTCTCGCGTTCCGCCACCAGCACGCCGGCATCGTAATCGCTGAGGCCGAAATCCTTGACGAAACGTGCCCGCTTGACATCGGGCAGTTCCGGCAGGTCGGCCTTGATCTTGTCGACGAAGCTCTGTTCCAGGATCAGCGGCATGAGATCGGGATCGGGGAAATAGCGGTAGTCATGCGCCTGTTCCTTGGAGCGCATCGACCGCGTTTCGCCCTTGCTCGGATCATAGAGCCGGGTTTCCTGCTTGATGGTGCCGCCATCCTCGATGATCTCGATCTGGCGCCGGGCTTCATATTCGATCGCCTGGGCGACATAGCGGATCGAGTTCACGTTCTTGATCTCGCAGCGCGTGCCGAGGGCGTCGCCGGGCTTGCGTACCGAGACGTTGACGTCGCAGCGCATGGAGCCTTCATCCATGTTGCCGTCGCAGGTGCCGAGATAGCGCAGGATAGTGCGCAGCTTGCGCAGGTAAGCCGAAGCTTCTTCCGAGGAGCGCATATCCGGTTCGGAGACGATCTCCATCAGCGCCACACCGGCCCGGTTGAGGTCGATATAGCTCTTCGACGGATGCTGGTCATGCAAACTCTTGCCGGCATCCTGCTCGAGATGGAGCCGGGTGATGCCGACCTCGCGCTTCGCCCCGTCGGAGAGGTCGAGGATGATCGTGCCGGTACCGACGATCGGCTGGGTGAACTGCGAGATCTGATAGCCGTTCGGCAGATCGGCGTAGAAGTAGTTCTTGCGGTCGAACACCGATTTCAGGTTGATCTGCGCGTTGAGGCCGAGGCCGGTACGGACCGCCTGCTCGACGCAGATCTCGTTGATGACCGGCAGCATGCCGGGGAAGCCGGCATCGACCAGGCTGACCTGGCTGTTGGGCTCGGCACCGAAATCGGTGGCCGCACCCGAGAACAGCTTCGACTTGGAAATCACCTGGGCATGGACTTCCAGGCCCAGCACGATTTCCCACATGCCGGTCTTGCCTTCGATCAGGTTCTTTGCGTTATCGCTCATCTTGTCCTCCACCTTCGGCTCAGTAACCGGCCGGAACGGCGGTGAAATTGGCGGCCTTCTCGATCGCATGGCCGGCACGGAACAGCGTTTCTTCATCGAAAGCGCGGCCGATCAGCTGCAGGCCCAAAGGCAGGCCCTGGCTGTTGAGCCCGGCCGGCACCGAGATGCCCGGCAGGCCGGCGAGATTGACCGTCACGGTGAAGACGTCGTTCAGATACATGGCGATGGGATCGTCATTCTTTTCATCGGCGCCGAAAGCGGCCGAGGGCGTCGAGGGGGTCAGCACCACGTCGACATCCTTGAAGGCTTCCGTGAAGTCGCGGGCAATGAGCGCCCGCAAACGCTGCGCCTTCAGGTAATAGGCGTCGTAATAACCGGCCGAGAGCACATAGGTGCCGATCATGATGCGGCGCTTCACTTCCTTGCCGAAGCCGGCAGCCCGCGTGAGTTCATACATCTCGTCCAGCGTCTTGCCGGGGACACGTAGGCCGAAGCGGACACCGTCATAGCGGGCGAGATTCGAGGAAGCCTCGGCTGGGGCGATGATGTAATAGGTCGGCAGCGCGTATTTGGTATGCGGCAGGCTGATCTCCTTGATCTCCGCCCCCGCCGCCTTCATCCAGGCGATGCCCTGTTCCCACAGCTTGGTGATCTCCGGATCACAGCCATCGAGCCGGTATTCCTTGGGGATGCCGACCTTGAGGCCGCGGATATCGCCGCTCAGCGCCTTCTTGAAATCCGGTACCGGCATGTCGACCGAGGTCGAATCCTTCGGATCATGTCCCGCCATCGCCTGCAGCATGATGGCGCAATCCTCGACCGAGCGCGCCATCGGCCCGGCCTGATCGAGCGACGAGGCGAAAGCCACGATGCCCCAGCGCGAGCAACGGCCATAGGTCGGCTTGATGCCGGTGGTGCCGGTGAAAGCCGCCGGCTGGCGGATCGAGCCGCCGGTATCGGTGCCGGTCGCGGCAATCGCCATACGGGCGGCAACTGCCGCCGCCGAACCGCCGGAGGACCCCCCCGGCACCAGCTTCACATCGCTGTCCTTGCGCTTCCACGGATTGGTGACGCCGCCGTAATAGGACGTGCCGTTACTGGAGCCCATGGCGAATTCGTCCATGTTGAGCTTGCCCAGCATAACGGCGCCGTGTTTCCACAGATTGGCCGTCACGGTCGATTCATAGGTCGGCTTGAAGCCTTCCAGGATATGCGAGCCGGCAGTGCTCTGGACCCCTTCGGTGCAGAACAGGTCCTTGATGCCGAGCGGCAGGCCTTCCATCAGGCCCTTGGCCTCGCCCTTGGCGCGGCGCTGGTCGGCCGCATCGGCCATTACCCGGGCCTTTTCCGGCGTCTCGACGATATAGGCATTGAGAGCGCGATGCTGCTCCATCTTGCCGAGATAGGCATCGGTCAGCTCGCGGGATGAGAACTTCTTGGCTTCCAAGCCCTCAAGGGCGGCGGCCATGGTGAGATGCGTCAAATCGCTCATGAAATGGGTATCCGTTACTCGACGACCTTGGGAACGGTGAAGAAGCCGTGGGCCGGCTCCGGCGCATTGGCCAGGATCTTCTCGGCCTGGGCGCCGTCATTGACGATATCTGCCCGTTGCGGCAGGCCGCGTTGCTCGACGCCCGACATCGGTTCGACACCCGTGGTATCGACCTCGTTCAATTGTTCGACCCAGGTCATGATGCCGTTCAGTTCCTGGGCGAGGCCCGCCAGGTCCTGTTCCGGCACGCGAATGCGGGCCAAAGTGGCGATATGGGCGACGGCTTTGGTGTCCAATGACATCTGGCAATCCGTTCTGTTCAAGTCTCACGAAAAACTGCGGAAAAGCGCGGCGGAAACTAGCATCCGCCCGCCTCCCGCTGCAACCGCCCCGGCGGACCATAACCGCCCACCGGACCGGAATCTCAATGATATTGTCGCCAGTAGAGCTGGGCGAGATTGAAAAGCCCGAAGGCGACCAGAGCCAGGCCGGCGCCGCGGTTGATCAGCACCAAGCCGGCCTGGCTGATCTTGTGGCGGATCAGGCCGACGATCTGGCCCAAAGTCAGCCACCAGGCAGCAGCACCGATGAAAACGCCGAGGATCAAAGCCGGCATGGTTTCCAGCGCATAGCCGCCCCCGGCCGTGACGCCGGCGAAGACCGCCGCGAAGGACAGGATGGTCGACGGGTTGGCAAGGGTCAGCAGCAGGGTGACGGTGAATTCCGCCCACAGGCCGGGTGGCACCTTCTCGCCGTTTTCCGGCCCCATGGCCGGCTTGCGGGCGAGATAAAGCCCGAAAACGATGAGAAAAATGCTGGCCCCCAGCTTGAACCAGGCCTGTTCCATGCTGAGGAAATTACCGACCAGGCTGATCGCCAGGGCGCCAACGCCGGCGAAAATCGTATCGGCGACCGCGGCACCGAGCCCAGCGCAGAAACCCGCCAGCCGGCCCTTTTCCAGGGTGGTCTTGATACAGAGCATGCCGATCGGCCCGACCGGCGCCGCCACGGCGAAGCCGATCGCGGCACCCTGGGCCCAGATCCAGCTATGCAGTAGCAGAAGTTCGATCATGCCAGGCGCTCCTGCGCGCCGGACCCGACCCGTGCGGCATCGGGATCGGCAAGATCGCGGCTGTCCTTGGCCGAGGAAAGGGCGATAATCGTCTCGGTGGCAGCGACACCGGGAAGGGTCTTCACCTGCAATGTCAGGAAGCGTTCAAGGTCGGCCGCCGTGCGCAGCCGCAGCTTCAGTAGATACGAGTAAGCGCCGGTGATGTGATGGCATTCCAGCACCTGGGGGGCCCGGGCCATGGCGGCACGGAACGCGGTTTCGTCCGCGGACAAATCGAGGCGCACCAGCAGGAAAGCCAGCAGATCGAGGCCGAAAGCGGCAGGATCGATCTCAGCCGTCAGGCGACGGATCTGGCCGCCCGCCTTCAGCCGCTTCAGCCTTTCGTTGATCGCCGAGGCTGACAACCCGACCCGCTGCCCCAATTCGGCATAAGGCAGGTCGGCATCGCCCTGAAGTTCCACGAGTATTTTGCGGTCTATCGCGTCCAAGTCTTTAATTTATTCTCTCAAATAACCTTATGGCCGCAATTTATTCCGCCTGAAAGGTTAAATGCAAGCGAATATCCGGAAGACACCCGACCGCCGCCTTCCTGCCGCAAAATTGTCGTGAAAGTCTGGATTGCTACGATGTAAGGACGACATAGACTGGCAGCAAGCGTTAATTCCCGCGTTAATTCCCCCTGGCCCCTCCCCGAGTGCTCATGAACCATCTGGCCCCGATACACCCGCAGAAGACGTCACGCATACCGGCCCATCCGCTGGGGCGTCGCCCATCCCATCCACTGGCGCGCCGGGCATCCCATAAGCTGGCGCGCAGCGTGGGCGGCCGCCTGCTGCTCAAGGCGACCTGCCTCGCCTTCCTCGCCAATCTGCTGCTGCCCAATGCCTTGCCCTTCGTCGCCGCAGCCCGCGCCGACGTGCCGGCGGCGGCCAGCCAATTGGCCCCGCATAGGCAGTTGGCCCTCAGCGAGACGGCCGCCACCAACGACCCGGCCGATGTTGCGGCACCCGGCGCCAAAGCCGTCACCAATGCCGATGAGATCCGCGCCAAGCTCGACAACGTCACCATCTATGGCCGCTATGTCGATAATGGCGACGAATGGGTGGAGTATCATCTCGCCGATGGCCGCACCGCCTATTGGGAAAAGGGCTGCACCTATCCCGGCAAATGGTGGATCGCCGATGACGGCGAGGTCTGCTACGCCTATCCCAACTACCGCGACAATGCGCCGAACTGCTTCATCATGTTCGTGCGGCCCGATGGCGGCGTGCAATTCGTCTCGATCTCCGATACCGGCCAAGCCTATCTCGCATCGGATAGCGAGAAGATCATGCCCGGCAATGACGCGCATCTGCCAGTTGGCGGTGTCAGCCCGTGTGTGGGCGCGTGATAGGGCTTAGTGCGTTGACCGTAGAGATAGCACTGTGCCGCAGCGCTTTTGAGCAACACACGACGCCTCTAGCCAATCACTTCTGTCACCCTCGGGCTTGACCCGAGGGTCCACGGTAGACAGCAAGCTTGATGTCCAAATGGATGCCCGGATCAAGTCCGGGCATGACAGCGGAGAAAGGCATCGGCGACGGAAATCGGCGACGCCAACGTCGAGCAGCCGATCACATCACCCGGATGCCGTCGTCCTGATAAGTATCAAGCGTCAGCATGGTAAGCGTGCGTTCGATGCCCTCAATATGCCAGAGCGCGCAGATGAAGGTCTCCAACGCCTTCGAGGTGTCAGTGCGGACCTTGAGCAGCATGCCGGCCTCGCCGGCGATGCTGTGGCATTCCTCGATCTCGGGGAAATCTCGGATATCGGCGAAGACCTCCTCGCAGGTCCGCTGCTTCAGATAGACCATGATATGGGCGCCAAGTCCGAAGCCGGTGGCAGCCGGGGTGACATCCACCGTATAGCGGCGGATGACACCGGATTTGCGCAGACGCTTCACCCGCTCGAACACGGCCGGGGCCGAGAGATTGAGCGCCTCGCCGAGCTCGGCATATTTCGCCGCCGAATTGCGCTTCAGCAGGGCTAACAGTTTTCGATCTGTCGGGTCGAGATCAGGCATCGGGGCACCCCTGGAACTGAATAAGGTTCGTTTTATTTTCTTCCGCCATTATACTATTTGCCTGAATTCAGTTCGAGTATTTAGCTGGAATCCGAATTTCATTCGGAGAAATCGCTATGTCCGGCCAGAGTGCGGCCATCACCGCCACAGCCACCACACCGCCCGAGACATTGCCCCCTGCGACCTTACCCTGGTCGACCACCTGGGGCCTGACCGCCGGCGTCTGCGCCGTCGGATCGGAGGCGCTGCTGATCTCACCCGTCCTCAAGGATATCGCTGCCGATTTCGCCCTCAACCCGGCCGAGATCGGGCTTGCCGTCACCATCTATGGCATCGCCCTCGCCGTGGTCGCGCCTTTCGCCGGGTTGATCAGCGACCGGCTGTCGCGCAAGCGTGCCTTGCGCCTCGGTCTCATCGTCTTCTCTTTAGCCGGTTTCGCAGCAGCACTCTCGACCAGCTTCACCATGCTGCTGATCGCCCGCGCCGTCTGCGCCATGGGGGCTGCCCTCTTCCTGCCCTCGAGCTATGCCTATGTCGGCGACGAAGTGCCCTTCGAACGCCGCGCCCAGGTGATGGGCCGCGTCATGTTCGGTTGGGCAGGATCGATGGTGCTGGGCGTGCCACTGGGCGGCCTGCTCAGCGAATGGGTCGGCTGGCGCGGTGCTCTGGCGGCACTCGCTCTACTCGGCCTCATCGTGCTCATCGCTCTCTGGCGCCTGCAGTCGCGCCATCAACCGAGTACCGCGCCTGGTGCCTTGAAGAAGCTCACCGGCAATTTCCTGAAGTTGCTGGCAAGCAGCACCATCCAGCTTCTGCTGCTGGTCAATCTCCTCAACATGTTCAGCTTCTACGGCGTCTATACCTATCTCGGCACGGCCTTGCGCGACGAGCTGCAGATGGGCGGCGGCGGGGCCGCCTTGTTCGCCGCCTTCTATGGGCTCGGCCTCGGTATCACCACGGCCAATGGAAAAATCGCCGACCGGATCGGCAAGCCGCGTGCCTTGACGCTCGCCTTGCTGGCGCTGGCCGCGATTCTATCCACCCTGCCCCTCGCCGCCCATCACGCTGTGAGCCTTGCTGCCGTGATGTTCGTCTGGGGTCTCGCGCAAGGCATGGTGATGGTGAGCTTGCCGAGTATCGTCACCGAGCAGTCCTCAGAACTACGCGGCTCCGTCACCTCGCTGCTGAGCTGCACCACCTATATCGGCGTGACCTTGGGCTCCTGGGCGATGGGCCTGGTCTTTGTCGGGATCGGCTATCAGCCAGTCGGTTTCGGCTGTGGCGCTGCTTCCCTGCTGGCGGCGCTGATCTTCCTTTATCAGCGCCGGCGCGCGAGCTAGGGCTTACTCCACCGTGACACTCTTCGCGAGATTGCGCGGCTGATCGACATCGGTACCCTTGGCAACCGCCGCGTGATAGGCGAGCAGCTGGACCGGCACGGCATAGAGGATCGGCGCCACGAAGGGATCGACGGTCGGCAGTTCTACCGCCGCCAAAGTGTCGCCGCCGAGCTTGGCGATGCCGGCCTTGTCGGAGAAGAACACAACCCGGCCGCCGCGCGCCCGCACTTCCTGCAGGTTGGAGGCGGTCTTATCAAACAACTCGTCGTGCGGGGCGACGACGATCACCGGTACCGTCTCATCGATGAGGGCGATGGGCCCATGCTTCATCTCGCCGGCGGCATAGCCCTCGGCATGGATATAGGAGATTTCCTTCAGTTTCAGCGCGCCTTCGAGCGCAATCGGATAGGAGGTGCCACGACCGAGGAAGAGAACGTCGCGGGCTTCGGCCACCTTGAGGGCGATTTCCTTCAGATGCTGGTCGTGATTGAGCACCTCGGCGACACGGGCCGGCACTTCAATCAGCGCCGATGACAGCTCCGCCTCGCGCTTGGCGTCGATCGCGCCGCGCGCCCGCGCCGCGTTGATGGCAAGGCTCGCCAGCACCACCAGCTGCGTCGTGAAAGCCTTGGTCGAGGCGACGCCGATCTCCGGCCCGGCCAGGGTCTGCAGCACCACATCGGATTCGCGGGCGATGGTGCTTTCCGGCACATTGACCACGGCGATGATCTTGTTTCCCTGCTCCTTGGCATAGCGCAGTGCCGCCAGGGTATCGGCCGTCTCGCCGGATTGCGAAATGACGATGGTAGCACCGTCCTTCGGCATCGGCGCCGCCCGGTAACGGAATTCCGAAGCCACATCGATCTCGACCGGCAGGCGCGCGATCTGCTCGAACCAGTACTTGGCGACGAAGCCGGCAAGATAAGCGGTGCCACAGGCGACGATGGTGATGCGGCTGACCTTGGCGAAATCGACCGGCATCTTCGGCAGCTCGATGCGCCGTTCCAGCGGATTGAGGAAGACCTGCAAAGTATCGCCGATAACAGCCGGCTGCTCGGCAATTTCCTTCATCATGAAATGGCGGTAATTGCCCTTGCCGATGAGGGCGCCGGAAAGCGCGGTCTGCTTGACCTCGCGATTGACCCGCTTGTCGTTGTTGAAGATGGTGGCACCATCAGCCGTGATCACCGCCCAGTCGTCTTCGGCCAGATAGCAGATCTTGTTGGTGAAGGGGGCAAGCGCCATGGCATCGGAGCCGAGATACATCTCGCCATCGCCATAGCCGATCGCCAACGGTGAGCCGCGCCGCGCGCCGATCATCATGTCGGACCGGCCGGCAAACAGGATCGCCAGCGAGAAGGCGCCGTGCAGCCGCGCCATCGCCACCGCCATCGCCTCTTCCGGGGTCTTGCCCTGGTTGAGGTAATAGGTCAGCAGATGCGCGACGGTCTCGGTGTCGGTCTCGGTGACAAAGACATGGCCGGCCGCCTGCAACTCAGTGCGCAGCTCCTGGAAATTCTCGATGATGCCATTATGCACCACCGCGACTTTATCGGTGGCATGCGGATGGGCATTGATCTCGTTGGGACGGCCGTGGGTCGCCCAGCGCGTATGACCGATACCGGTGGTGCCGGTCAGCGGCTGCGCCTTCAGCACCTTTTCGAGATTGCCGAGCTTGCCTTCGGCGCGGCGGCGCTCGATGTGACCATTGATCAGCGTCGCGATGCCAGCCGAGTCATAACCGCGATATTCCAGCCGCTTCAATCCGTCAAACAGAAGTGGCGCCACTTCCGATTTGCCGAGGATACCGATGATACCGCACATATCGCGTGAAATCCCTTCTGCTATGCCTGATACAAATTCGCGGGCAATCCCGCGCCACTCTTTATGATTTGTTACGCGCAGCTTTCAGCGCAGCCCTTGCCTGGCGAAATTTCGCCGCCCAGCCCGGCTTATCGACCTGTTGGCCGCGCGCCACCGACATCGCATCCGGCGCCACGTCGCGCGTCACCACGCTGCCGGCCGCAACCAACGCACCGTCACCGATGGTAACCGGCGCCACCAAAGCCGAATTGGAGCCGATGAAGACGCCGGCGCCGATGGTCGTCTGTTCTTTGAAATAGCCGTCGTAATTGCAGGTGATGGTGCCGGCGCCGATATTGGTCTTGGCGCCGACCACTGCGTCGCCGAGATAGGTCAGGTGATTGGCCTTGGCCCCTGCCGCCATGACCGTATTCTTGGTTTCGACGAAATTGCCGATATGCACATTGGCACCGATTTCGCTGCCGGGGCGCAGTCGCGCATAGGGGCCGATCTGCGCGCCGCTGGCGATGGTCGCACCTTCGATATGGCAGAAGGCGCGGATCTCGACGTCATCGGCCACCGAGACACCGGGACCGAAGAAGACGTTCGGACCGATGACCACATCACGGCCGAGCTTGGTATCGCTGCTGAAATAGACCGTTGCCGGATCGATCAAGGTAGCCCCTTCCGTCATCGCCTGAAGACGGCGCCGCTCCTGGAAGAGCTTCTCGGCCGCGGCCAGTTCGACCCGACTATTGACACCCAGCAATTCCTCGCTCGGCGCTTCGACATAGGCACTGACGCGGCCGGCACGGCGCGCCAGCTCGACAATATCAGTCAGGTAGAACTCTCCCTTGGCGTTCTGGTTCCCGACCTGCGCCAAAAGTTCCCAGATGATTGCGGCATCGATCGCCATAACCCCGGAATTGCACAGATCGATCGCCCGCTCCGCGGCATTGGCATCCTTCTGCTCGACGATACGGGCGATATGGTCACCGGATTCAAGAACAAGGCGGCCATAACCAAAGGGGCTCGGCGGGCGCATGCCAAGCACCACCACGGCAGGGTTGTCGGCGGCATGGCGGCGATCGAGCAATCGGCGCAAGGTGGCAGCACTGACGAAAGGCGTATCGCCATAGAGGACGAGGACGGTGCGCGCCTTGACGCCTGCCATCGTCGCCTCGGCAGCGCGAACCGCGTGGCCGGTGCCAAGCGCCTGTTCCTGGATCGCGGTGCCATGCGGCGCCACTTCGCGGGCCACACTTTCCATGCCCGGTGCGATCACCGCCGTGACACGGGCAAGCCCGAGACTGGCGACGGTATCAAGCACATGGCCGATCATCGTCCTACCGGCGATCCGATGCATGACCTTGGGCCAGGCCGATTTCATCCGGGTTCCCTGGCCGGCCGCCAGAATGATGGCTGCAACCCCTTCAGTTCCGGCAGTGTTCTCGCTCATCGATGATTTTCCCGCGCTGAATCCAGCAAAAGCGTTGAGATGTGGCGGAAAATGCCATATCCCCAGCAGCGCTCCAAGCGCCGAATGGGAGTTTGAACCCGCGCCATGAAGATGCCCCAGAAACGCCACATCGTCGTCTTCGATCTTGACGGAACCCTGGTCGATTCCGCGCCGGATATCGCCGGGGCCGCCAATGATACCCTAGCCGAACTGGGCGCCGGCCCGATCAGCGTCGCCGACATCACCCGCATGATCGGGGATGGCGCGCCGAAGCTGATGGAACGTGCCTTGGTCGCCGCCGGCCTAACGCTTGACATCAAGGAAGTGATGCCGCGCTTCATGCGACATTATGATGCGCATGCGACCCGGCTGGTGAAGCCCTATCCCGGTGTCATCGAGACGCTGGCGCAGTTGCAGGAACATGGTTACCGGTTGGGGGTCTGCACCAACAAGCCCTACCAGGCCACGTTGATGGTGCTGGAGTTCTGCAATATCGCCGCGTACTTCTCGGCCTGCATCGGCGGTGACAGCCTGCCGCAGCGCAAGCCGCAGAAGGAGCCGCTGCTCGCCGTGATCGCCAAGCTCGCGGGAACGCCCGACCAGGCGGTGATGGTGGGCGACAGCGCCACCGATCATGCAACCGCCATGAATGCCGGCATCCCCGCCCTCATCATTCCCTCGGGCTACGGCATGGAAGAAGCACCGGCAACGCCTGGCTTCACCCGCTTCACCGATCTGCCGCACCTGCTGGCATCATTGCCCGCCAGCCACTGACGCGTCAGCCCGGCGACAGATCACGTCACTGCATATTGACGAGATCAAGCACCATCTCACCTAGCGCATTCTGTGCCGAGATGCGCACCGGCACGGCCGGGAAATTGGTCATCGGCCGCGCCAGCCACAGCCGCGCCGATTGCGGATAGAGCTGGTTCTGCACCGCCGCCTGCTGGAAACCGCCGACCAGGCGCGGGGCGGCGTGGCATTCTGTGGCCGGGCCTTGATAGAAGCTCTGCTGCAGCATGCTCACATTGGCCTTGCCCGCCTGCTCGACGGCGATGTCGTATCGGCGCACGCCGTCGAACACGGCATAGGAGCCGCCGCAGGCATTGCGTGCACTGAAGGCGCCGACCAAAGCCAGCACCGCGCTTGCCGGGTCCATGGTGTTATTGGCATTGCCGCTTTGCACCACCTGCTTGCCGAGCTGGGTCAGCGGATTGGCGATGATGCTGACATCGCCGGCTCCGTCATAATTCAGCGTGACGGTTTCCTGTTTTTGCCAGATCGACTGGCTGGAGGTGAATTGCTTGGGAGACGGCCGGCCCACCGACATGCGGCCATTGGCCTGCATCTGCGCCTGATAGGGATAGAGCAGCGCCAGATTGCCGGTGGTCCCCATCTGTGCGTTGATCTGATAGGTGCCGTTTTCCGGCGTCGCCGTGGCACCGGTACCGCTGACCGGCACGGTGACCGTGGCCGTTAGGTTGAGCACCGGTACGCCGGCCAGATAGCCGAGATAGGTCAGGGTGGTCTGCTGGGCCGCAGCCGCTGCCGGTGCTGCGCTCAATCCGGTTGCCGCCAGCACGGCCGAGAGGGCGAGGGCAGTCCATCCGGTCCGCCGAGCTTTGCGCCCAGGACGCCGCCTCGGATGCTTCCCGAGTGGGCGCTTCCCATCGGCCTCCGCCATGGCACCAGATTGCTGTCCCAAAACCCGCCGTCCCAAGCTGCCAGCCGCCATCGTCTTCTCCATCCGGGTCCGCAATCACGTACCGCCGCGATTCGCTCACTGATTATAACCGTCAAGCTATTGATCGGTAAGGATTTCAAATGGCGGTTTCATCACACCCTGTCAAGTCAGCAAGACGTGAAAGGGAAGCAGAAGATCAGCCATAACGATAGCCGCTTGCGGCCGGTTGGCACCCGCAGTTGGTTGACACGTACGCTTGGTTGACAGGGGCGCCCCGCCCCGGTAAACAACCGCACACGCCGCCCGGTCGTTGCCGTTGCGGTCGTTTCGTGACCCGGGTGCGTAGCTCAGCGGGAGAGCACTACCTTCACACGGTAGGGGTCACAGGTTCAATCCCTGTCGCACCCACCATCTTTTCAATGACTTAGCTGAAAAATAGGTAGGCGTCGGTCGGTTCATTTGAACCACGCATTGCGTATTGGAAGATTTGTCACGAGATGCGTAATGCGGCAGTGCCCCTGGTGGCCGTAGTCGCACTAGTCACAAAGATAGCGCCGTTCTACAGCCCCCCAGAGCGTTGGCCAGTGCACGACGGTCGCAATAGCGGCCCTTCCAGCGTCGATTGCCGTCAGGCTGCTCACGGTGCCCACCGCCATTTATCGAATGACCGATTTATTGAACACGAGCATTGCCGACCGGACTCGGCCGAATCGGCAGCTGTTTGATAACCTGGACTTCTCTCGAAGGCATTGGGGGCTGAGAGCTATGCTCGATCAAATCGACATTTTTCGGTGTGCAAACTTGTTGCTCAAGAATTATGGCAGCGCCGATGCTACTTACAGAGCTGCATCCCGTGCTGAGGCCTGCCTTGAACAGGGTGATGCCAATGGACAGAAGGTCTGGCTGCGGATAGTCGCAGCCATCAAAAATATGGCCGGGTCGGACAGATATTTGGCTGGCGTCATCCACTGATCTTGTGAAGCGCCAGACTACTTTGGCGTCGCGTCTGAGATCGCGATCTTCTCTGTCTGGCGGACGAGCATCAGAGAGAAATTCTATAGGGCCTTTAAAACGTCTCCCAGACGTAAAGCCTCCCTGTTTAACTTGCTCCCGATCGTTTGGTCGGGGGTTTTTTCTTTCAAGCACTTAGCGCCAATCGCGACACCTCCGGACGACTGCTGGCTATTTGCTGTGTGGCATATGTGTGGCATGGCATGACGCTGGCGAAACAAATAGCCTTCCCGTCGCCCGCCATACGTTCTGATCACATTTTGACTTAATGGGCGCCCTGCGCATCGGTGGACTCGCCGATTGTCGCTGAACCTTTAGTCCGTCGACAGCGATTGGTCAGTACACTCAATCCGTCATTTCTACGGTAGACCTGCGGCGCATTCCAAAAACTGAGCAGAGACGCAGTCAGCAAAATGGCGAGGGCGGCTTCGTTGTGTGCCCGTCCGGCATACAATCGCATCACTTCTTAGACGGATGGCGCGACGCGTTCAAACGGACCCGCGCCTGTCAATCTTGTGACCGTCAGAAGAGATTATAGAAGCAGGCACCTCTCCTGACAGCCCAGATGCGATCACCCGAACTGCTGTCGGCGCGAATATTATCGCGCCGACAGCGTTGTCATTGAGAGTGCCAGGACGACGTGATCGTCGTTTGCAGCGTGGTATCCGTCGGCATCGTCGTTCCACTAGCTTGCGGATTAAAACTGGGATGCCCTGACTGATATGTCGCCATGGCGGTGACGAGTTGGCTGATATTGCTGTCGATTTCCATCCCATTCGAGGTCTTAATTTCGGCAAGCTTGGCGCTGGTATTCGCGCCGAACCAGCCCTTCACCGTGACCTGATCGTTCGTACCAAGGATATCGACAACGAGATCCTGCCCAGATTGCATGAACCACAAATTCTGCGCGGTGAGTCCAGCGCCGAAATCGAGCTCACCTGCCGCCGTGGTACCGCTACTCGTCGAATTGACGATCGTGGCGCTGCCATAGCCGGATGCAAAGCTGTAGCTATCGTATCCGCCGCCGCCAACCAAGGTATCTGTGCCGCCCCCACCATTGAACTTGTCGTTGCCGGTGCCGCCCGTGAGCGTCTCGCTCGCGGCGCTGCCAGTGAGTGTCGAGCCATGATCATAGGTTCGCGTTTGAATTGAGCCATTGCCACTGGTCCAGCTGACGGTGAAGCCACCATTTGGCAGTGCGGTAACCGAAGGTTCCGACCACAGCACGGTGCCGGTTGTGTTGACGGTGAATTGGCCACCAACCATCGCGCCCGTTGCATCGTAGCGCTGGCCATTTGCGCCGTTGACCCCATCGGACCACACGACAACAAACCCACCATCTGACAAACCGGTCACCTGCGCGTCCCAATCCCCATTGCTTGCCTGCGTCGTGTTCACCTGGAACTCAACGCCGACCTTTGCACCTCTCGTGTCATAACGCTGAGCAGAGACCTTCCAGCTTCCTCCGCCCGATGAGGTATGGCTGCCATAGACGACCACGAATCCGCCATCCGACAATGCCGCCACCGAGGAAATATCGTGCAGCAGCGTTCCACTGCTCACTGCGAAATCTCCACCACCGACTTGCAGGCCTTGCGCATCATAGACCTGAGCCCGGATCGCTGACGTCGAAGCATCCGTCCAGGAAACCACGAAGCCGCCGCTCGGCAGAGAAAAAACGTCCGGCATGAACTGGTCGCCGCTTACTACTGTGTTCACGCGGAATACAGTGCCGATCACGTTCCCGTTCGCGTCAAACCGCTGCGCGGCGATGCCGTGCTGGCTTGTATCGATCCCTGTCGTATCCCAAGCGACCACATAACTACCGTCCTTCAGCGTCGCCATCGATACCCGGTTCTCATATGCACCCCAGGCCACGCCCGGATCATACAGGGATGCACTTTGCGTCCAGGGCGTACCGGTCGCCGCACCGGTAGCATCGTAGCGCTGCACCGACAACGTTCCGGCACTTGAGATTCGCGCGGCCACGAAAGCACCATTTGCCAGCGCACCCGCCGCGACGAAGCCAATTGAGGCCCCCAGGGTCAGCTCGTTGCCGATCGCATGACCCGCGGCATCGAGGAAACGCCCCTTGGCCGTCGTCCCGCTCAGCCAAGTCACCAGCTGGCGACCGTCCGACAGCGTCACGATGTTGGAACGCGTGCCGGCAGCCCCGGCCGTGACCGGACTTTCAACCTGCAATGCCGGCAGGTCTCCCAGGAACCGTAGCTGCTCGACGCCGCTCAGCGTGTCTGTTCCCTCGTTGACCGCACCCGTCCGCAGGTCCTTCACCTGCACCCGGCCATCCGCCAAGGTCGTCACCTGATAATCTGTCGCGTGGCCAGAATAGACGGCGACATCGGTGCCCGTGCCGCCGATCAACGTATCGTCGCCAAGGCCGCCAATCAGCGTGTCGTTTCCAGCCTTACCGTCCAGGGTATCGTTGCCGGATCCCCCGACAAGGCCGTCATCGCCACTGCCTTGAGTTGGTGCCGGTGCATAGGTTCGAGTCAGAATGCCACCGGCGCCATCGCTCCAGCTGACGGTGAAGCCGCCATCGAGCAAGGCCGTTACCGTGGGCTCCGCCCACGCTGCCGTACCGACACTGTTGATCTGAAACTGATCGCCAATCTTCGCACCCGTCGCGTCGTAGCGCTGGCCGTTTGCCCCCGTCACAGCGTCGGCCCATACCACGACATATCCGCCGTCAGACAAACCCGTCACCTGAGCTTGCCAGTCACCGGCACCAGCCTGCGTCGTGTTTACCTGGAATTCACCGCCAACTTTCGCACCTGCCTGGTCGTAACGCTGGCCATAGACCGTCCAACTGCCGCCACCAGGCAGGTCGTGTGTGCCATACACGACCACAAACCCGCCATCCGACAGGCTCGTTACCGAGGCAATATCGTGCAACTGGGTGCCGCTGCTCACGACAAAGTCGCCGCCGCCGATCTGCTGACCCTGCGCATTGTAAAGTTGCGCGCGGATTGCTGACGTCGAGGCATCCGCCCAGGCGACGACAAACCCGCCAGACGACAATGCGACAACGTCCGGCATGACTTGGCTTCCGCCGCCGACCGTATTCACCCGAAATACGCTGCCAATCGCATTACCAGTTGCATCAAAGCGCTGCGCAGCAATCCCGTATTGAGTCGTGTCGATTCCCGTTGAATCCCAGGCAACGACATAACCGCCGCCCGACAGGGTCGTCACCGACACCCGGTTCTCATACGTTTCCCACATCCGCCCGGCGTCATACGGTGTCGCAGTCTGGGCCCATGCCGTCCCGACCGCCGTGCCGGTTGCATCATAACGTTGCACTGACAGCGTGCCGGCACTTGAGATCCGCGCCGTTACAAAACCGCCACTCGCCAATGCGCTCGCCGCAACAAATCCGAGTGAGGAGCCAAGATCCAGCTCGCTGCCAGTGGCTTGGCCGGCAGGGTCAAGGAAACGCCCCTTTGCCGCTGTTCCATTCACCCAGGTTACCAGCTGACGGCCATCCGATAGAGTCACGATGCCGGAGTGAATACCCGTTGCTCCGGCGGAGGCCGGAGCGTTGACCACGAAAGCTGGCAGATCTGCCAGGAAACGCAGCTGTTCGACGCTGCTCAGCGTATCGGTTCCTTCATTGGCAGGGCCCGTTCGCAGATCCTTCACCTGCACCCGGCCATCCGCCAAGGTGGTGACCTGGTAATCCGTTGAATGACCGGAATAGACAGCAACATCCGTGCCGGTGCCGCCAATCAGCGTGTCATCACCAAGACCGCCGATCAGCGTGTCGCTTCCAGCTTTGCCATCAAGGTTATCGTTGCCAGAGCCGCCGACGAGACCATCATCGCCACTATAGTCGATAATCGTCGATGCATAGGTCTTGGTCAAAATGTCACCGGCACCGTCGCTCCAACTGACGGCAAATCCACCGCCAGACAGGGCGGTCACAGAAGGCTCCGCCCAAACTACCGTGCCGACATCGTTGATCTGAAACTGATTACCCACCTTCGCGCCAGTCGCGTCATAACGTTGGCCATTCGCTCCTGAATCCGAATCAGCCCAGACGACGACGAATCCACCATCCGATAAGCCTGTCACTTGCGCCTGCCAGTCGCCGCCGCTTGCCTGCGTCGTATTCACCTGGAATTCGCTGCCGATTTTTGCCCCGTTCGCGGCGAATTGCTGGCCATAAACAACCCAACTGTTGCCGCCCGGCAAAGCACGCCCGCCGTACACGACCACGAACCCGCCATTTGACAAGCTTGCCACTGAGGCAATGTCATGCAGCTGCGTTCCGCTGCTGACTACGAAATCACCACCCCCCACCTGCTGGCCCTGCGCGTTGTAGAGCTGCGCCCGGATTGCTGATGTTGAAGTATCTGTCCAGGCAACCACAAATCCGCCTGATGACAGTGCGACAATGTCTGGCATAAATTGATCGCCGCCGCCGACCGTGTTCACGCGAAACACATTACCAAGCGCATTGCCATTTGCATCGAACCTTTGCGCTGCAATGCCATACTGATCCGTGTCGATCCCAGTTGCATCCCAGGTGACCACATAGCCGCCGCTCGCCAAGGTCGTGACTGACACCCGGTTCTCATAGGTCTCCCACATATGCCCGGCGTCATATGGTGTCGCATTCTGTGTCCAGGCTGTGCCGACGGCTGTGCCAGTCGCATCATATCTTTGCACCGATAGCGTGCCGGCGCTCGAGATCCGCGCTGTTACAAAGCCTCCGGTCGCCAATGCATCAACGGAAACGAAGCCCAAAGAGGCTCCCAGGTCCACTATGTTGCCAGCGGTATGGCCGGCGGCATCAAGGAAGCGGCCCTGTGCTTCCGTTCCGTGCACCCAGGTCACCAGCTGGCGACCATCCGACAGCTTGACGATATCAGAGTGGATGCCTGTCTCAGAACCGGTCAGCACAGTCGGGCGGATCACTCCGGGCCCAGGTACATCGTTATCACTATTAGTGCTCCCACCACCGGCGGACCCAGCATATGTTCTCGTGACGATGCTACCATTGCCACTGGTCCAGCTGACGGTGAAGCCGCCATTTGGCAGTGCTGTGACCGATGGTTCCGACCACAGCACCGTGCCAGCCGTGTTGATTGTAAACTGGCTACCGACCATGGCGCCCGTGGCATCATAACGCTGGCCGTTGGCGCCCATGACACCGTCCGACCAGACGACAACATATCCGCCATCCGACAGGCCGGTAACCTGGGCGTCCCAGTCACCATTGCTCGCCTGCGACGTGTTTACCTGGAATTCACCCGCGACCTTGGTGCCAGTGGCATCATAGCGCTGGCCATAAACCTTCCAGCTTCCTCCACCCGATGAAGTGTGATTGCCGTACACAACGACGAAGCCGCCATCTGTCAGGCTCGCGACCGAGGCGAGATCGTGAAGTTGCGTGGTACTGCTGACGACGAAATCGCCGCCGCCTGCCTGCTTGCCCTGTGCATCGTAGACCTGCGCCCGGATCACCGATGTCGTAGCATCGGTCCAGGCAATGACGAACCCGCCGGACGATAACGCGACAACGTCCGGCATAAATTGCTCGCCAGCAGCTACCGTATTCACTCGGAACACGCTGCCAACCGCGTTCCCGTTCGCGTCAAACCGCTGTGCTGCAATGCCGTGCAGGTTGGTGTCGATCCCTGTGGCATCCCAAACGACCAAATAGCTGCCATCCGACAACGTCGCCATCGACACCCGGTTTTCGTACGCCCCCCAGGCCGAGCCTGGATCATACAGGGATGCACTTTGAGTCCAGGGTGTGCCGGTCGCCGCACCCGCTGAATCATAACGCTGCACTGACAACGTCCCGTTGCTGGAGATGCGCGCGGTAACAAAGGCACCATGTGCCAGTGCACTCGCCGCGACGAAACCAATGGAGGCGCCCAGGGTCAATTCGCTACCGCTTGCATGACCCGTGGTGTCGAGAATTCTTCCCTTCGCCGTCGTCCCGCTAAGCCAAGTCACCAACTGACGGCCATCTGACAACGTAACAATGTTAGAGCGGGTGCCTGACGCCCCGGCGGTGATCGGGTCTAAGACCTGCAATGCTGGTAGATCTCCCAGGAAACGCAGCTGCTCGACGCCGCTCAGCGTATCCGTACCTTCATTGACAGTACCCGTGCGCAGGTCCTTTACCTGTGCCCGGCCGTCCGCCAAGGTCGTTACCTGATAATCTGTCGCATGACCCGAATAAACCGCGACATCCGTACCGGAACCACCGATCAAGGTGTCATTGCCGAGACCACCAATCAGCGTGTCGTTGCCGGCCTTACCGTCCAGGGTATCGTTTCCGGATCCGCCGACCAGGCCGTCATCACCGCTATAATCGATGACAGTTGGCCCGTAAGTTCGAGTGAGAATATCGCCCGCGCCATCGGTCCAGCTGACGGTAAAGCCGCCATTGGACAGAGCGGTAACGGATGGTTCCGCATATACTACGGTGCCGACCGTGTTAATCGTGAACTGGCCACCAACTGCTGTTCCTGTCGAGTCATAGCGTTGGCCGTTTGCTCCCATGACACCGTCAGACCAGACGACGACGAAGCCGCCGTCGGAAAGCCCAGTCACCTGAGCATCCCAGTCACCATTGCTCGCCTGCGTGGTATTTACCTGGAATTCGCCACCAACTTTCGCACCCGTCGCACCATAACGTTGGCCATAGACCTTCCAGCTTCCCCCGCCGGACGAGGTATGGGCGCCGTATACAACCACAAACCCACCATCGGACAGGTTTGCGACCGAGGCAATGTCATGCAACTGTGTCGCGCTACTCACGACAAAATCGCCGCCACTCACCTGCTGGCCTTGATCATTGTAGATCTGTGCGCGAATGACCGATGTCGAGGCGTCCGTCCAGGCGATGACGAACCCGCCAGACGACAACGCGACGACATCCGGCATGATCTGATCGCCACTTACCACGGTGTTCACCCGGAATGCCGCGCCGATCGCAGTTCCAGTCGAGTCAAACCGTTGGGCTGCGATACCGTGCTGGCTCGCGTCGATCCCTGTCGTATCCCAGGCAACCACATAGCTGCCGTCTGAGAAGGTCGCCAGCGATACCCTGTTCTGATAAGCCCCCCAAGCGACGCCCGGATCATACAGGGCCGCGGCTTGTGTCCAAGCCGATCCGGTAGGAGTGCCACTCGCATCGTAGCGTTGTACTGATAACGTGCCGGCACTCGAGATCCGCGCAGCGACAAAGGCGCCATTTGTGAGCGCACCGGCAGCGACGAAGCCGATGGACGCACCGAGGCTCAGCTCAGCGCCAATTGCATGGCCGGCGCTGTCGAGGAAGCGCCCTTTCGCCGTCGTTCCACTCAGCCAGGTCACCAGCTGACGGCCGTCGGACAATGTCACAATGTTTGAGCGTGTACCTTGGATCGAACCCGTCACCACCGTCGGTCGGCTGCTGCCAGGACCTGGCACTTCATTGGCACCATTCCCTCCCGCACCTCCGTTCCCACCACTTCCGCTGGTTCCCGCGCCATAGGTCCGGGTCAGGATATCGCCAGCACCATCGCTCCAGCTGACGGTGAAGCCGCCGTCGGGCAAGGCGGTAAGCGAAGGTTCCGCCCAGGTGGCGGTGCCGACATTGTTGATATGAAACTCGTCGCCGACCTTCGCTCCTGTTGCGTCATAGCGCTGGCCGTTCGCCCCTGCTGCTGCGTCAGACCACACAACAACAAACCCGCCATCGGACAGGCCCGTTACCTGCGCCTGCCAGTCGCCGGCACTGGCCTGTGTCGTGTTCACCTGGAACTCAACACCAACCTTCGTCCCCGTCTGGTCGTAGCGTTGACCATACACCGTCCAGCTGCCCCCGCCCGGCAGATCATGCGCACCATATACGACCACAAACCCGCCATCGGACAGGCTCGCCACAGACGAGATGTCATGGAGTTGGGTCCCGCTGCTGACCATAAAATCGCTGCCGCTGGCTTGCTGACCCAGCGCATTGTAGAGCTGCGCCCGGATTTCCGAGGTCGAGGCATCCGTCCAGGCAACCACGAACCCGCCACCCGACAGCGCGGTAACGACGGGGTTGTACTGATCGCCGCTACTCACCGTGTTCACTTGGAACACGCTGCCGATGGGAGTCCCGCTCGCGTCGAATCGCTGCGCCGCAATGCCGTGTTGGTCGGCATCTATGCCCGTTGCATCCCAAGCCACGACATAGCCACCGCTCGACAAGGTGGTAACCGACACCCGATTTTCATAAGTTTCCCACATCCGTCCATGGTCGTAGGGGGTCGCGCTTTGCGTCCAGGGCGCCCCGACGGCGGTCCCGCTCGAATCGTATCGTTGCACCGAAAGCGTTCCGGCGCTCGAGATCCGCGCCGTTACAAAGCCGCCATTCGTCAAAGCATCCGCTGCAACGAATCCGAGCGAGGGACCAAGATCAATTTCATCGCCGACAGCATTACCTGCGGCATCAAGAAAACGCCCCTTTGCCGTCGTCCCGCTGAGCCAGGTCACCAGCTGACGACCGTCCGACAGCGACACAATGTTGGAGCGGAGGCCTGTGTCAGAGCCGGTTACTACTGTGGGATTATTGGCGGTCAAATCGACGGATGTCATGATATATGGCCCCTAAGATGGTTTGATCTAAGCAGACGCAGAGACCCGCGTGCCGTTGGAGGCATGCGTTACTTTGCGCTCCTATCAGCGGAGTTGAGGTGTGTTTAGTTTCGGGCTTTTGCGTCAGCGCTCAGCTGTGCTGAACTAATGCGATGCTGGTGAACCACGCGTTCGGGGAATTATGGATTGATGGCCGGGTACCATTGTCGACAACTGCTCTAGATCTCTCAGCATATATCGGGGACCCTTCATCGAGCTTGTCCAGACTGTCACTACACCAAAAGCTATATCCGCCGGCTATCGAGGCTCGCGACTTAATCAACGGGCTTTATTCCTGTAGATTAGATGGCATAAGTCAAGTTCGCAGCCATGACGATTAAATTATTCCTGGGGATAATTGCGACTGAAGCGAAGTTGTGTTGCTGACAATCGCTACTACGAAGCAACATTGACTCGGGGCCGCATACGTAACTATTCAGGCGCACAATGAAGCCGTTAGCCGGCCAACGGAGGTCGGTGTGTCACTTCTGTACCGAATGCCAGCCAGCCGTAAAATCGACTGTAGGTCTGAGCCTTCTGGTAGGCGCCCGATAAGTAATGTTGCGACATATTGCAGATACTTGCTCCCGACATGGGCAGCATTCGCAATCTGATACTTGATCATGGCAGTTGTCGAGAATGGCGTTGTTCTCGCCATAAGCTTTGGAGATCTGGTTTAGAGACTGGGCAATGAGATACGCGCGGATCCCATAGCCGGCCATGAAGGCAAGGGCTGTCTCGAAGAAATCCAGCCGACCCAACGCAGGGAACTCATCCAGCATCATGAGGAGCTGGTGCTTCCTGCGCTTGGCAGGATCGCCCTCCAGTCTTTCGGTCAGCCGACGGCCGATTTGGTTCAAGACTAAACGGACCAGAGGATTTGTCCTGGAGATATCGGAAGGCGGGATCACCAGATAGAGCGAGATCGGACGCGCGGCATCGACCAGGTCCACAATCCGCCAGTCGCAGGCTGATGTGGTAGCCGCCACGGTTGGATCTCGGTAAAGCCCCAGGAAAGACATGGCAGTTGAAAGGACGCCGCTGCGCTCATTCTCGGACTTGTTGAGAACCTCCCGGGCGGCGGAGGCCACTACCGGATGAACCTGAGGATGCTCAGCGGTGCCGAGATGGTTCGTCCCCATCATCCTGCGCAAGGTATGGGCAAAGTCGCGCTGCGGATCGGAAAGGATAGTCGCAACCCGCGCCAGGGTCTTCTCTTCCTCCGCATAGAGAACATGCAAAATGGTGCCGACCAGCAGCGAATGACTCGTCTTCTCCCAGTGAGAACGGCGCTCCAAGGCACCCTCGGGATCCACTAGGATGTCGGCGATATTCTGGACATCACGGACTTCGTCCGCGCCCTTGCGAACTTCGAGCAGCGGATTGTATTTGGCCGATTTCACATCGGTCGGATTGAAGAGCAGGCAATGGGAGGATTTGGCGCGCCAGCCAGCTGTTAACTGCCAGTTCTCGCCCTTGATGTCGTGAATGACGACGGAGCCCGTCCAGGAGAGCAATGTCGGGACAACCAGACCGACGCCCTTACCGCTCCGCGTCGGCGCAAAGGCCATGACGTGTTCCGGCCCCTCATGCCGGAGATACTGTCGCCCATAGCGACCAAGGAAGACGCCGGCGGCACCGAAAAGGCTGGCCGCGGCAATCTCCTGAAGTATTGCCCAGCGCGATGATCCATAAGTGGTCACAAGTCTCGTTTGGCGTGCGCGCCACAGGGACCCGACGACCGCTATTGCGCATCCGACAAGACCGCTTGATGCGGCCATGCCGCCTGCTTGATTAAAGAGTGACGGCGCATAAGCATCGAAAGCATACCACCACTCAAACAGACGCCAGGGATAATAGACGGGAATATCACCGACGATGAACCAGGGGGATCCAAGACGGGGTTGGTACCCTAACGCGGCGGCGCACCATTGAGTCGAAGCCCAGACACCGACTATGACGATCAAAAACACGACCAGTATCTGGCCAATGAGAAGCTTTGTCGGGGTCATAATCACTGTCTCGCCGAGTGTTCGTGCCAGCGCAGGCACGGTCGAAACAGGATTCAGGGAATAGAAAAAAAGTGAAACGCACCCCTTATGCGTTTTAGCACGCTGCTATACGCCTGAGCTGTGAACTCGGAAGAGCGTTCTCGGCGCATCCAAATTTTGGCTGGCGGCTGAGATTTTTACAGGCTGCACCTTTAGCCGCTCCATCTCATCTCCCCAGCAGGGTTGCCGGCGCGGAGATCGGATGCGATGAGATTAGGTCGAAGGCAAAAGAGCCGTCTGCCGCGCTTACCGGTGGACGCCTCAATGCAGACGGTTGACCGCAACGTCGGTTGGTTTCTAATCTTCGACGCCTAACGAAAGGAGCGACGATGCTGCCAGCGACGCCAAACAATAGCGTAATTTTCCGGGATGCGACGATTGATGACTGTTCTGACCTGGCGCTCCTGGCAGATATGGCAACGCGTCGCCTCACCTCGTTTTTGTGGGGCACGATGGGTCGTCCAGGTCAATCCGCCTTCGAGGTCGGCCGTAACATCATTCGGAACGACGAGAACCACTTCACCTATTTCAGAAACTGGCGCATTGCTGAACTCGGAGGTCAGACCATAGGCGCCTTGAATGGCTATGTGATTTCGACCTCGCCGGCCCCTGCAGCACCTCCGCCGGAGGTCATACGACCGCTAAACGAGTTAAAGACACTAGCGACCGGCACTTGGTATATCTCGGCAGCAGCAATATTTGCGGAGTACCAGGGCAAGGGTTATGGCGCACATCTGTTAGCCGAAGCGAATGCGATCGCCCGGGCGGCACAGGTCAATCGCCTGACGCTTATGGTTGGCAGCTTCAACACACCTGCCTATCGGCTTTATCAACGATGCGGCTTCCAGGAATGGGAGAGGCGTCCGTTCATTCCTTTCCCGGGCTCGGATGAGGCTGGCGACTGGATATTGATGGTCAGGGACCTGGAAGATTGATGAGGGTATTCGCGAAAGCGAAATACCGCGGAAATGCCGGTACTAGGAAATCGTTGGACCGCTCCGCCCGCGGCCTATCGTCCAGGACTTGCCATCAGCGCGTATGACCCCTGAGACCTTTCTACCCAGATTGCGTTCGAGAATCGGCTTCCAGGGCACCAGCATGAAATCACGCCTGCGTTCAACAATGGCGAAACGCCCGCTGACCAAGTCAACCGACTTACGATATGTGCCTTCGATCCTTTCGCCTTGCTTTGGCTCAGCGAAAGGCAAGCCAAGCTCACCCGAAAACTGCGCCCCCACCCTGTTCAACTCCCGTCTTTGCAACACTGTAAGAAGGTTCGAGCGATAGACAAGACGCCCACCTTCTTCCCTTGCCAGATCCTGCTCAACCAACCATTGCCGCCGCCGATTTTGCGCGTCTCTCACTTCCCTGCCAAACCCAGCCTCTCCGAGACCGATTGAGTTCCCCGCAACCAGTTGCTTGTCGAGCCAGGTCGCCCCTTCGACGCTGATCAGATTCTCCAGAGGCGTGGAAGACAACACCTGTATGATGACTGGCGAATTCTTCGCAATAGAACGTTCATAGGCCGCAGCCCGCTCCAGGTGATTCGCTGGGATAAGCCAGGTTCCGTCCGGCTGGCGTTGGACCAGGTTGCCTAGCCGCCGCATCGCCTCCAGGCGGCGGACGTGGCTCTCAGCGAAGGTAGCGCTGGCTTGGGGGTCATGCCGTAGATGAATTTCGACGTCATACCTGCCGCCATTGGCGGCTGCGATTTCAGCCACGGTGTGATCGGCCGGCCGGGCCTCGAGCCGCCTGGGTAGGATTTCGAGGATGGCGCTATCGGTAATCGGCTCGAGAGCTTCGCCTTTACCGATGTCAACATAGTGGACCCTGCCGTCCACTCCGTCGACGATCAGGTAATGTCGATCTTCTTGGTCATCGGCAAGCCCGCGTTTGATAATCCGACCGATCACCGGACTCGCCGCGGAAGCCGACGGGTCATAAATATCCCAGCTCGTGCTGCCACGCTCGATGCCCGCGCCAGTGAGCTCGCGGTGCATCGTCTTGATAATGTCACCCCGCTCGCCCATGCGCTGAAGAGTTTCTACCATGCCGTCGGCCAATCGCCAGCGGCCCGGATCCGTTTCGGTGGCGAGCCCTAGCCTCTCCAGCTTCCTGAGCCGCCCGACCTGCACGGATTGCTGTAAAGGATTGCGCCCTGTCACTTGCAACAGGCCGTTCTCGTCAATGCCCCGGATGAGGGTGCGGTCGATACTGGTCAGGCGCTCTTGCTCAACCTCCTGCCGCAGTCGGTTTTCGATCTCGAGATCGGTCCGGGGACCAAGATCGAGCGTCACCAGTTCCGTGGCCCGTTCCCGTATCCCGCGCGAGATGTAATCGCGGGCAATAATGAGATCCCTGCCCTCCTCATCCTTCCCCCGCAGGATGATATGTGTGTGCGGATGACCGGTGTTGAAGTGATCCGCCGCCACCCAGTCGAGCTTTGTCCCCAGATCCCGTTCCATCTGCGCCATCAAGCGCCTGGTAAGCGGTTTCAGATCCTCGTATTCGGCTCCGTCCTCTGCCGCGACGATGAACCGGAACTGATGACGGTCACCTTGGGCCTGCTCGATAAAGGCTTTTCCATCGGCCTGGTCCCGGTCGGCGCTATAGAGTTCGCCGGGGGCACCCTCTCGGGTGACGCCGTCCCGCTGGATGTAGCGAAGATGCGCTTTGGCGGAATCGATACCCTTGCCAGCCAGTTTGACGAAGCGGGATTTGACGACAACGCGCCGCCCCCGGAACGCAGCATATTGGTCGTGTGATCCGAGGATACGCCCGAGACTGGCACCACGGCCAATTCTCGCTCCCGAAAACGATGAGCGTTTTGCTGAGGCAGATGAGGCCGGTCGTCCGCCCGCGTGAGCGACAGCCTGCAGAACCCGGTGCAAGTATTTTCGGCCGCGTTTACCACTGGCTGATCGCGGCTTGCCTAGCTTCGGTTCAAAGTCGTCGCCATATACCATGATGCCGCCTGATCTAAAGGGAATCTCCCTCTAAATCAGGTCGGATATAAAGATATCAAGGCTCTCCACGCGAGGCTAATAGATCAATAATGTGTGCCAGCAGCTCTTCCGGCATCTCTCGCAGTTCCGAACCGTCGCCATAAATGTCACGAGAGTACTAAATCGACGTATGCCGCCGGCAAAATAGAGATCTGCCGGCTGCCGATTAGCTCAAGTCAACTCCAGGCGTGCAGCGGCGGATTCGTCCCATTGAGGTAGTAGTTGCCGATAATGGCGTATTTCCAGCGCACTGGATCGTGCAACGTGTGTGTCCGGGCGTTGCGCCAATGACGATCCAGGTTGTGTTCGGCCAGGGTCGAGCGCGTGCCGGCCAATTCGAAAAGCTTGTTGGTGGCCGCGATCGCGATCTCTGTCGACGATACCTTCGCCTCGGCGACGGCGATCTGCGCCTCGGCCACCGTCTCTGTCGTCGGCTCGGCAACGGCACGATCGATCGCGAGACCGGCCTTGTCCAGCAGAGCGAAGGTCGCATTGAGGCGCAGCTTCAGATCACCGATCGCCTGGATGGTATAGGGATCGTCGCTCGCCCGCTCAAGGCCGCTATCGATCCAAGGGCGGGATTTGGTCTTCACAAAGCTGATCGTGTCCTCGATCGCCGCCCGTGCGATACCCGTATCGACGGCCGCCTGGATCACCTGGAAGATGGCGCCGTCAGCCGTCGGATGGTCATAGCCCTTGTAGCCCGGAACCAGATTGGTCTTCGGGACCTTGACATTCTCCAGGGTGACCGTGCCGCTGAGGGTCGTCTTCTGGCCGAAGGCGGACCAGTCGTCGATGACCGTCAGCCCGGGCGCGTCACGATCGGCGATGGCGTACCAGGCGCGGCCTTCGTTATCGAGGGCGACGATCGGCACGAGATGCGCCAGCAGGGCGCCGCTTGAATAGAACTTCTTGCCATTGACGATGACGTGGTCACCGGCATCGGTGAATTTGGTCTCGAAATCCGCCGCCCGCTTGGAGCCGAACTCTGAGAAAGCGTTACCGAAACGCGTTCCCTTGAGCACCTCGCTGAACAAAAGGCGCTGCTGCGCCTCGTCTGAGACGGTACGGATCGCGGCAACGACGCCGAGATGGTTCTGTGGAATCTGGCCCAGCGAGGGGTCTGCGGCGGAAATGATCTCGATGACGCGGGAAAGCGTCACATAGGAGACCTCCGGCCCACCGAACTTCTTCGGCACATTGATCGACCAGAGACCGCTTTGCGAGAAGGCGTCCAGTTCTTCGACCGGCCAGATGCGCTTTTGGTCGCGCTCGGAAGCACCGCGCGCAAATCTCGGTGCCAGATCCTTGGCGATGGCAATCGCCTCCTCGTCACTCCGAATGATATGCGCCGGCGTCGTCGGGCGCGGTACGCCAGGCACGCCTTCGCGCGAAGCCGCCTCGGTGGTCGTTCTGCTAATGGTTGCGACGGTCATCATTTGCTCCTGAAGTTCACAATCGGTTAAGCGGCCGGGCTGACGATCTGTAGGTTCGGATGCGCCTCTGTTTTGGCAAGCGACGGCGCTTCACCGAGATAGAAGGCCTTGATGTCATCGCGGTTGCGCAGCTCAGCTGCAGAACCGGACAGCACAGTGACGCCGTTTTCCAACACCGCCGCGCGGTCCGCGTAGCGCAAGGCGATGGTGGAGTTCTGCTCTGCCACCAGGATAGAAAGCCCTTCGGACTGGTTAAGCGCTTTCAAGGTGCTGAAGATCGATTCCACAACCAGGGGTGCGAGGCCCATCGAGGGCTCATCCAGCACCAGCAACCGGGGGCGCGACATCAGCGCCCGCCCGATCGCCGTCATCTGCTGCTCACCGCCAGAGGTGAGGCCGCTGGTGGTGCGGCGCTTTTCCTTCAGGCGCGGGAAGAGACTATAAATGCGCTCAAGATCGGCCCTGATCTGCGCCCGGCTGGAGCCGCGACCGAGCCCACCGGTGATCAGGTTTTCCTCGACCGTCAGGCTGCGGAAGCAATGCCGCCCTTCGAAGACCTGGATCAAGCCGCGGCGGACCAGATCGGCTGGGCGGGTGCGTTTGACGTCGACACCTTCAAACAGGATCCGGCCCGCCGTTACCTGACCACGCTCCGCCGGCAGCAAATTGCAGACCGCCTTCAAGGTCGTGGTCTTGCCGGCTCCATTGGCGCCCAAAAGAGCCAGGATCTCGCCGCGCAGAACTGTGAGATTGACGCCACGCAGTGCCACGATCGCGCCGCCATAAGCCGCCTCGACACCGTCGATCGTGAGCTGGGTATTATCCGACATGGAATAATTCCTGGGTATGTCCCCTAGAGGGAAGCGAGGCCGGCATGACGCCAGCCTCGTCACCGTGATCAGTTGATGACATCGTCCCCGGCGGTGCGGATCTTGATGCCATGCTCCGCGGCATAGGCAGCCGAGGACTTCTCGATGATCGGTCGAAGCAAAGCCCAATCCGGGGCGATCCAGTCGGAGACCACCTTCCACTTGGTGCCATCCCATTGCTGGAAGGTCACCAGGCCGTTGCCCTCGTGATTGTCCCAGGTGACGTTGATGGAGTGGAACAGATCCTTGGCACCCAGCGCCTCGACGCGCGCCGGATCCAGCTTCAGATGCTCGAAGCCCCAGCGAACCTCGTCACCGGATAGCGTACGATGACCGAACTTCTCCTGGGCGATGCGGATGGCTTCGACGTTCAGGATGCCGTTGACGATACCGAGGTTGTGATAGACGCTGCCGATGCGCTTCTTGTCCTCGAGATTGCCGAGGCCCTTGTCATAGACGGTCTTCACGATCTCCTGCAGTACCGGGTGCTGGGAGCCGGAAGCCTGGGTGGTGATGGCGACATATCCCTTGGCGGCGTCGCCGGCGGGGATCACGTCTTCTTCCGAATTGGACCAGACATTGCCAACGATATGGTCAGCCGGGAAGCCAACCTTCTGTGCCGTCTTCAGCGCCACTGGATTCATGACACCCCAGCCGCGCAGCACGACGAAATCCGGCTTGGCACGGCGGATGGTCAGCCATTGCGACTGCTGTTCGTTGCCCGGATGCGGCACCTCGATCTGCTGCACCTGGAAGCCGTATTTCTGCGCCAACAATTCATAGATCGGAATCGTTTCCTTGCCATAAGGCGAGCCATGGTAAAGGACGACGATCTTTTTACCCTTCAAGTTATCGATGCCACCCTCGCGGCTGGCGATGTAATTGATGATGCCCGAGGTCTCGCTATAGGGATTGAGCAACAGCGGAAAGACATAGGGGAAGACCCGGCCATCGGTCGAATCCGTGCGGCCGTGGTTGATGGTGATCAGCGGTACCTTGTCCGCCGTCACCCGGTCGATCATGGCATAGGCGATGCCGACGGAAAGCGGGTTCCAGGCGGCAGCACCCGGATGGGCCTTTTGCCGTTCATAGCACTCCACGCCACGCTCAACTTCGTACTGAGTTTCGCATTCATCCCAGGTCAATTTGACGCCATTGACGCCGCCATCGCGGATATTGATGAGGTTCAGGTAATCGATGAAGCCGCCGAAGAAGCCTGTGCCGCCAGCAGCGTAGGGGCCGACGCGATAGCTTTGCAGCGGAAAATATTGCTCGTCAGCCGCTGCAGGCGTGGCGAGGCTGAGCACCGGCACGGCAAGGCCGAGCGTGAGCGCGGCCGGCAAGACTAAAGCGCGTAGATTCTTGATGAGAGACACGGGAAGGCACTCCTTTCAGATAGATGCGGATTGCAGGTTTCGGCCACGCCAGCGGAACCGACGGGTAGTGCCCGATAGGAGGGCAACCAGGCCATCCGGTTCGGCAATCAGGAAGCCGATGATGAGCGCGCCAAGCACGATGCGCTGGCTCATATCGAGCACGCCAGAATCAAAGAGGCCGCCCAGCAGGAATTCACCGACCCGCGACAGCACAAGCGGGAAGACAACGATCAGGGCAGCACCGACATAGGCACCACGGATCGACCCTAGGCCACCGATGATAATGATGAAGAGAATTTGAAATGAGCGGTCGAGATTGAAACCGGCCGGTTCCACCGTCCGTAGATAGGCAAAAGCCCAGATCACGCCGGCAACGCCGATAATGAAGGAGGAGACGGCGAAGGCCAGCAGTTTCGTTTTGATGACCGGCACGCCGATCACCTTGGCGGCAATCTCGTTATCGCGCACGGCAATGAAATTGCGACCGGTCTGTGAACGGATCAGACGCACAGCCAGAGCGGTCAGTACAGTGACGATCGTGAGCGCGAAAAGATAACGTCCGACCGCATTATCGAAGGAATAGCCAAAGAAGTGCAAAGAGGGTGCATCGATAACGCCGGAAGTGCTGTCATTCGAGAACCAGCTGAACTTAGTCAGCACCCATTGCACGAAGAACTGGGCGGCCAGGGTTGACACCGCGAGATAGAAGCCGCGCAAACGCAAACTCGGCAGACCGAAGATGATGCCGACCACCACCGCCGCGAAACCCGCCAGCACGATATCGAGCAGCAGAGGCAGACCCGCCCGCAGGTTGAGGTTGTAGGCGGCATAGGCCCCGACCGCCATGAAGGCGGCGGTACCGAGCGATACCTGGCCGGTATAGCCGGTCAGGATATTGAGGCCGAGTGCTGCCAGGCTGAGCGCCAGAAACGGTGTCAGGATGGCCTCATAGAGATAGCTCGACCCAATGAGGGGCACGACGCCATAAGCAAGGCCAAGGATAACAACGGGCCCCAGCCAGGCTGGCAGACGCTTGGCAACGCCAGGTAATGCGGAAAGCTCTGTCATAATGTCATATCCTTCCCGTCAGACCCGCTCGACCAGGCGTTGGCCGAACAGGCCGGCGGGCCGGATCAGCAAGAAGGCGAGTGCCGCCACATAGGCAAACCAAGTCTCGATTCCGCCGTTGAAGTAGTCGCCGATATAGACCTCGGCGAGCTTCTCGGTAGCGCCGATGAGCACTCCACCGACAATG
>Ga0209455_1000273_pt1 | contig 57138 bp, 52 predicted proteins | sample AraplaCol_mCL_r2_FD_184275 | JGI IMG/M metagenome (GOLD analysis project Ga0209455, IMG submission 184275) | Arabidopsis root microbial communities from North Carolina, USA - plate scrape CL_Col_mCL_r2 (SPAdes) (version 2) | ecosystem: Host-associated > Plants > Roots > Endosphere | place: USA... | reverse complement strand
TCTCCCTCACGGAGGGAGGCTGGAGGGTGCGGTCGAACAAGCTGGAGCTCCCTCGCGGAGGGGGCTCGGGGGAGCCGTGCATTCAACCGCTAGGAGTTTGCGCGGCTTCTGCCGCGCAGACTCCTAGGAGTCTGCGCGGGCGGCCGCGGCGGAAATCATGACAAGGCCTGGCAGGGCAGGCGTGGCACACTGCGCGGCCCATGCCGACTTCCGCCCTCTACGCCATCTGCATCCTGATCTGGGGCACCACCTGGTTCGCCATCACCGCCCAGATCGACGTCCTCGCCCCGGCGCTTGGCGTCGCGCTGCGCTTCGGCCTCGCGGCCGTCGTGCTGTTCGCGTTCTGCCGCGTGCGGCGCATCCCGCTGAGATTTCCGCCCCGCGTGCAGGCGCTCATCGTCGCGCAGGGATTGGCCGGCTTCTACGCGAGCTATGTCTGCGTCTACGAGGCCGAACGCTTCGTCGCCAGCGGCGTGGTGGCGGTCGGCTACGCGGCCTCGCCGTTGTTCGGCCTGGTGCTGGCCAGGGCATTCCTGGGAACGCGGATGTCGGCCCGCGTGGCGCTCGGCGGCGTGGCGGGCATCGCGGGCGTCGTGCTGATCTTCTGGCACGAATTCATGCGGCTGACCGCCTCGCAGCAGGTTCTGTGGGGCGCCGAACTCACGATGGCCTCGGTGCTCCTGTCGACCCTGTCGACGGTGGCGGCATCGGCCTACCACCGCCTCGGCGTCAGCGGCTGGGCCCCGCTCGCGTGGGCGATGGCCTGGGGCGCGGGCGGGGCGGCCGTGCATGCGGTCGCGACCGGCACGCCGTGGAACTGGTCGTGGCAGCCGGGCTTCCTCGGATCGCTGGCGTGGCTCGCGCTGGCCGGCTCCATCGGCGCGTTCGGCGCCTTCTACGCGCTGGTGCACCGCGTGGGTCCGGCCAAGGCAGGCTACGTGGGCGTGCTGACGCCCGTCGTGGCGCTGGCGGTGTCGAGCGTGCTCGAGAACTTCACTTGGACGAGCCTCACGCTGGCCGGCATCGCGCTGGCCATCCTGGGCAACGTCGTCGCGCTGTGGCGCCCGGGGTCGGCGTCCGCGGCGGCCTAGATGCCCTAGATGCCTTCGATGTCGACCATCACCGGCGCGTGGTCGCTGGGGCGCTCGAGCTTGCGCTGCGCCTTGTCGATGGTGCACGCCTTCACGCCGGCGCGCAGCGGCTCGCTCACCAGGATGTGGTCGATGCGCAGGCCCTGGTTCTTGCGGAACGCCAGGTTGCGGTAGTCCCACCAGCTCCATTGCTTGGGCGGCTGGTCGAGCAGGCGGAACGCGTCGTGCAGGCCCAGGCCCACGAGCGCCTTGAAGTGCGCGCGCTCCTCGGGCGTGCAGTGGATCTGGCCGTACCACAGCACCGGGTCGTACACGTCGCGGTCTTCCGGCGCGATGTTGAAGTCGCCCATCAGCGCCAGCTTCGGATGCGCGGCGAGCTCGGTGGCGATCCAGTCCTTCAGTGCCGTGAGCCACGCCATCTTGTAGGCGAACTTCTCGCTGCCCGGCGCCTGGCCGTTGGGGAAGTAGCCGCCCACGATGCGCACGTCGCCGATCGTGCCCGCGATCACGCGCGCCTGCTCGTCGGCGTGGCCGGGAATGTTGCGCACGATGTCGGTGGCCGGCAGCTTCGAGACCAGCGCCACGCCGTTGTAGGTCTTCTGGCCGAAGAACTCCACGTTCCAGCCGGCCTCCTTCAGCTGCGCATGCGGAAACTTCTCGTCGACGAGCTTGGTCTCCTGCAACACGATCGCATCGGGCTGCGCCTCGGCCAGCCAGGCCAGCAGGTGGGGCAGGCGGATGGCGAGGGAGTTGACGTTCCAGGTGGCGAGTTTCATGGCGTGGGTGACTGGTTGATCCAGAATGCTGGCACATCCTAGCCCACGAGGGAATCGCCTGCCGGAGGCGAAGTGCGCCTGTGGCTGATCCACGGGCTCACATCGATCAGCGCCTGGCCTGCGCCGCCAGCACCAACGGCTCCAGGGTCGGCATCAGCACTTGCCGCGCGATCTCGCCATAGGTCGCGTCGTCTGGGTGCAGGCCGTCGGTCAGGTGCTGCCGCCAGTGCGGCTGCGCGCGCATCCACGTCTCGACATCGGCCACCGGTGCATGCTGTTCGGCCGCCACCTGGCGCATCACGCGGGCGTACTTCGACGAGGGCCAGCCGATGGTCACGGGGTTGGGCGTCTCGTAGACCGTGGGATGCAGCCGGCGCAATTGCTCGGCATACTTCGGCAGCGGCACCTTCGTGTAGGCATCGTTCAACGCGTGGTTGACGACCACGATGTCGGCGTCGACCTCCTGGGGCCACGGCTTGTTGCGGCCATCGGTGCCGGCCAGCAATTGCGCACTGGCGGAGCCGGGCACGGCGCGCTCGGTGACGATCACTGCGCCGGGGCCGAAGCGGGCGTCCATCAGCGACTGGAGCACGACCGCCGGGGGATGCGCCGTCTGCTTGTCCGTCTTGCCGTCGTACCCGAATTGCGTGGAATCTCCAAACAGCTGGATGCGCACGGGCTGCGCCGTCAGGCTCCAGGCTTGGACCGAGGCGATGGACAAGCTCGCGGCGAGCAGGCCGAGGCGCAGGAACGATGGGGAGCGTCGCGGTGTCATTCGCAGCTCGCGTGAAGTGGATGGAGCTGCGAAGTCTGCGGGCGCTGCGGCGCGTGTGCAAGGCGGTGCGCCGTCGTTTGCCCCCTCGTTCCCGTCGCCTGTCTCATGGCGACTCGCCGCGTTCAGGAGGCGAACTGGGGCGGCGCCACGGGTGTCGACCAGCGCAAGGGCAGCGCTCCCTCGCGCCACCAGGCCGCGCGCACGGCCAGCCGCAGCAAGCGCAGCGCACCGGGAAATTCCGCCAGCGCCTCGCCGTCGAGTTCGATGGCCGCATCGGCCGCCAGGTGCAGCAGGCTGCCGTCGGTGTAGTCGGGCACGAGCAGGCCCGCCCTTGGCCAGGCGACGAGGTTGCCCAGCGTGTTGAAGAAGAAGTTGCCGGTGTAGTCGGGCATCGTCAGGCACACGGTGGCGAGGCCCGCGGAGTCGACTTCGACGTCCACGCGCAGGAAGCCGGGCCGGCCGCCGCGATGCGACACGTCGACGCCCTGCGATCGGTCGACAGCGCCGGCCGACGCGACCCGCGCGTCGCTCGCCGACGCGATGAACAGCGTGTCGGCGCGACGGAGCAGGGCCAGCGACGCGTCGTTCAGCGCCGGGCCGAGCCGCCGGGCCCGAGGTGGCGACGGCCGCGCCACGGTCTCGGGCTCGCGCCCGTGGATGTACTTCGGGCAGTTGCCGAAGCTCTGCTGCACGGCGATCTCCACCGCGTCGGGCGTGGCGGCGCGCACGCGCCCGTTGGCGCGGTTGCGGCGGCGCGTGTGCGGCTCGAGCCCGAGCAGGCCGACCGGCGCGCCCTCGACGAGCCAGGGCGTCACGGGGTCGTCGCCGACCAGGCTCGCCGCGATGCGCAGCGTGCGCGCGTCGGGCGTCGTCACGAAGCCCGGCGATCCGTGCAGCATGGTGGCCCAGGGCTGGCCGTCGCCGTCCTGCGTGCCGACGAGCAGCGTGGGCAGCTTGCCGAACAGCTCGCGGTGCTGGTCGGGCATGTGGTCGCGCATCGCGACCTGCCCGACGGCCTCGAGCCGTTCGCGCACGCCGGCACGCGACTGCAGCATGTGCTCGCCGGCGTGGAAGGGTGACGAGGAAGTCATGCCGCGCTCAGGTCGATGACGGGATGGCCGAGCGCGCCATGCCGACGAAGCCGGGCAGGGCCTCGACGCGTTCGAGCCAGGCCCGCGTGCGCGGCCAGGGCGCGAGATCGATGCCGCCCTCCGGGGCGTGCGCCGTGTAGCTGTACATCGCGACGTCGGCGATCGTGGCGTGCGGCGCGGCGAGCCAGTCGCGGCCGTCCAGGTGGCGCTCCATGCGGGCCAGGAGTTGCCGCGCGAAGCCGATGGCCTGCGGATCGAGCGGCTGCTTGAACAGGTGCGCGACGCGCGCGGCCGCGGGTCCGAACGCGAGCAGGCTGGAGGCCGCGGTCAGCCAGCGCTGCACCTCGACCTGCGCGAGCGCGTTCTCCGGCAGCCACTTCCGGGCGGGGTCGCGGGTGAGGGCGAGGTACACCAGGATGGCGTTGCTGTCTGAGACGGTGATGTCGCCGTCCTGGATCACGGGCACCTGCCCCAACGGGTTGAGCGCGAGGAACTCGGGCGTGCGCTGGGCGCCGCACGCGAGGTCCACGTCGACGAGCTCGTGCGGAACGCCCAGCAGCGACAGCATCAGCTGCGCGCGATGGGCGTGGCCGGAAAGCGCGAAGCGGTGCAGGCGAATCGGAGCGGACGGTGCGGACATGGAGGTCTCCTGTGGTCGATGCCCGCAGCGTAGGACGTTCCGCGGATGAAAGTAAGACCGTCCAGGCGAAGTTGAGAATTGCAGCGACTGCAATAATCCGGAACGAACCAGGGGAGCGAACATGACCACGGATCATCTGCAGCGCCTGCGCACCTTCGTCGCCGTCGCCGAGGCGGGCAGCTTCGCTCGCGGCGCGGTGGCGCGGGAAATCTCGGCGTCGGCGGCCACGCGCGCCGTGGCGGCCCTGGAGAAGCACCTCGGCGCGTTGCTGTTGCAGCGCACGACGCGCAGCCTGCGGCTGACCGAGCAGGGCGAGGCCTTCCTGGCCGACTGCCGCCGCATCCTCGCGGAGCTCGACCAGGCCGAAGCGGCGGTCACGGGCGCGCGCCGCGAACCGCAGGGCACGCTGGCGTTGACGGCGCCGGCGCTGTTCGGCAGCCGGCACGTGGCGCCGTTGCTGTTCGAATTCCTCGACCAGCATCCGCAGATGCAGGCGCGCGTCCTGTTCACGAATCGCCTGGTACACCTCGTGGACGAAGGGTTCGACGTCGCGCTGCGCATCGCGGTGCTGCCCGATTCTTCGTTGACGGCCGTGACCGTGGGGCACATGCGTGCGGTGGTCGTCGGGTCGCCGGACTACCTGCGCCGCCATGGCGTTCCGCGTCGTCCGGCCGACCTGAAATCGCATCGAGCGATCGGCTTCCTGATCGAGGGCCAGGACCGCGTCGCCTGGAACTTTCCGGGTACGCGAACTTCCGCGGTGCCAAGCGAACGCCTCGTGGTCAACGCGAACGACGTCAAGGTGGCGGCGGCCGTGGCCGGGCATGGGCTGACGCGTGCGCTGGCCTACCAGGTGACGGACGAGGTGCGCGACGGCCGATTGCGCGTCGTGCTGAAGGCGCATGAGCCTCCGCCGGTGCCCGTGCACCTCGTCTATCCCGCCGGTCGTGCTGCGACGGCGAAGGTACGCGAGTTCGTGCGCTTCGCGGGCGAGCGGCTGAGTGCGTTGCCGGTGCTGCAGGGACGCGGGCTGGAAGCGCCACGGCGCGGCACGTCCGCGGTCTGACGAGGGCTGCGTCCCCTTCGCGGTTCGGGCCACGCCGTGCGCCTTCTTCAGCGCGAATACCTCGTCCCTCTTTCCGTCATTCGGTGAAGACTTCCTGCAGCGTGCTCAAAGCCGCCGAGAGCGTCTTTGCCGACACCGCGCCGAGCTTCTTTGCCAAGCGCACCTTGTCGACCGTGCGCACCTGGTCGAGCAGGATCAAGCCCTTGGTGCCGCCGTGGGTCACCGCGACCCGGAATGGCGCCGCAAAGCCTTTGGACGTCATTGGCGCGACGATGACCGTCCGCAAATGGTCGTTCAGCTCGGCTGGCGACACCACGACGCAGGGGCGCGACTTCTTGATTTCGCTGCCGAGCGTGGGGTCGAGGTTCACCAGCCAGATTTCGCCGCGCTTCACCAGGCAAGCTCCGCATCCACCTCGTTGCCGAACTCGCCCATCGCCAGCTCATCGCCGCCTTTGGCCGCGAGCGCCTTTGCCGCTTCGGCCCAGCCGGCACGCACCGGGCGAGCTGCCCTGCGTAGGACGATGGCGCCATCCTCGACGGTCATTTCCGCCGCCTCGTCGTCGCCCAGGCCGGCTTGTGCCAGAAGGGGCTTCGGGAGGACGACACCCTTGCTGTTGCCGATGGATCGAATGGTGACTTGCATGCTTTTCTCCAGTTACAACAATGTTATTCCTTTACGCGGCGCCCGTCAATTCCTGAATTATCACATTGTTATAACTTGGAATTCCACAGCAACCCGCCTGTGGCTCAGGCTGCGCCGCGCACCTTCTTCAATGCGAACACCTCGTCCGCCGCCTTGCCCGTGCCGCGCTGATAAGCTGCCCGGATGAGCGAGCTTTCCGATCCGCCGGCCTGGGACGCGCCGGCCCCGCACGTCCTCCCCGTCGATGTCACCGACGCGCATATCGACCTGATGCAGCACGTCAACAACGTGCACTACCTGCAGTGGCTGGAGAACGTGGCCTGGGATCACTCCGTGGCGCTGGGCATGCGCCAGGAGGACTACACGCGCCTGGGCCACGGCATGGTGGTGCGCCGCCACGAGCTCGACTACGTGGCCCCGGCGCTGCTGGGCGACCGCGTGCTGCTGGCCACCTGGATCGTGGCGCTGGACCGGCTGTCGCTGCACCGGCGCTACCAGTTCGTGCGCGAGTCCGACGGCGCCACGCTGTTCCGCGGCGCCACGCATTTCGTCTGCGTGGAGATCGCCAGCGGCAAGGTGCGGCGCATGGTGCCGGAGTTCACCGACGCCTACGCGCGCGGGCTCACGGCTTCTTGAAGATGCCCTTGCCGTCGGCGTGCGCGATGGGCACCGAGGTGTGCTCGTGCACCACCTGCCAGCGGCCGCCGCGTCGGCGCGCGACCCAGCTGAGGCGGTTGTCCAGCGAGCGCAGCTCGGCGCCGCCGGCATCGACCGCGCGGTAGGTGAGAGAGGCGGTGAGCAGCGCCATGTCGCCCGACACGGTGGTCTTCACGTCGGACGCTTCGACGACGGAGCGCTGGTCGCCGAGGAACTCGAACCAGCCCTTGGCCATCGCGCGCCACGACGCGATGTCGTGCGTCCATGTGCCCCACAGCTCGTAGATGAGCGCGTCGTCGGCGTACAGCGCCACGAAGGCGTCGACGTCCTTGGCGTAGACGGCGGCCTGGTAGCCGGCGAGCAGTTGGCGGACGGGTTGGTCGGTGTCGGACACGTGAGGCTCCTGCAACGAGGTGGGCGGAGTTTCTCAGATCCCGGCGTACCACTCGTAGCCGCGGTCTTCCCAGAACCCGCCATGGCCGCCGTTGAGCGGCGAGAACGAGTCGGCCACCTCGATGCGGGTCACGTACTTGGCCTGCTTGTAGCCCAGCTGGCGCTCCACGCGCAGGCGCAGCGGGGCGCCGTGCGCCACGGGCAGGTCCTTGCCGTTCATGCCGTAGGCCAGCAGCGTCTGCGGGTGGTAGGCGTCGAGCAGGTCGACGCTCTCGTAGTACAGGCCGGCGTCGCCGTCGCCGCCGAGGTTGTCGGCGCAGTGGAAGATCACGTAGCGCGCGCCCGGCTTCAGGCCGGCCAGGTCCAGCACCTGCGACAGCGGCACGCCCTGCCACTTGCCGATGGCGCTCCAGCCCTCCACGCAGTCGTGGCGCGTGATCTGCGTGCGCGGGCGCATCGCCTTCAGCTGGGCCAGCGACAGTGATTGCGGCCGCTGCACGAGCCCGTGCACCTGCAGGCGGAAATCGGCGAAGCCGCCCTGCAGCAGCCGGGCGTACTCCGGGCTGGACGGCATCATCGAGCCGTTGGGGCGAAACACCGGCGACAGGTCGCGTTCGCCGTATTCCTTGGCCAGCGGCTGGTGCGCCAGGATCAGGCGCTGGCTCGCGTAGGTGAGCTTCTCGGCGCTGCGCAGCGTGGCGTCGATGCGGGCGTTGTTGACGGCCTTGTCGCAGCCGGCGAGCGCGATGCTTCCGGCACCCGCCGCGAACGCCGTGAGCCAGCGGCGGCGCGCCTGGAACGGCGTCGTGCGACCGCTCCGGAACCTGACGTTCGGGTTCATTGCGCGTCTCCCTCGGTCTCGATGGCGTAGCGGCCGGTGATCATGGAGCGCAGGTTGTTCCACACGCCCGAGACCAGCACCATCACCAGGTGCACCACGACGAACGCCACCAGCAGCGAGGCGCAGATGAAGTGCAGCGAACGCGCGGAGGGCCGGCCGCCGAAGACGTCCAGCAGCACGTGGAACGCCGAATCGAGACCCGGCGACATCGTCAGCCCGGTGAGCACCATCATCGGCAGCAGCACGAAGGCCACGCCCAGGTAGGCGAGCTTCTGCAGCACGTTGTAGCGGCGCGCCGCCTCGCCGCGGGGGAAGTGCAGCTTCGCATGGTCCACCACCTCCTGCGCGAGGTGGGACGGCGCCAGCTCCGCGCGCGTGGGCAGCAGGTCGCGCCGGAAGTGGCGCTGCACGAGGCCGCCCAGCAGGTAGACGGCGCCGTTGATCGCGAACAGCCACGCGAAGAAGAAGTGCCAGCGCCGGCCCGCGGCCAGATCCTGGTACGACGGGATCGTGAGCCAGGCCGGGAAGCCGCGCGGCGCGAGCGCGCCGTTCTCGCGCGACGCGCCCAGCAGCCCGGTGGACTCGATCGTGAGCGGGCCCAGCCGCACGACGCCGCGCCACTGGCCCGCGCTGCGCAGCGAGTCCACCGACAGCCACGCGGGGTCGTTGTCGGCGCCGTACTGGCCCCAATACAGGCGCGGATGGGCGTTGAAGATCTGCGCGCCGGTCATCAGCAGCAGCGAGAAGCAGAACACGTTGATCCAGTGCGTCACGCGCACGAGCGCGGAGTGGCGCGCCACGAGCACGCGCCCGCCCGCGCGGGGGCCGCGGCGGAACGAGCGCGAGGGCATCCTGGCGGTGGTCATGGCGGGAAGGGCGTGGCTCATGGCCGTTGGTCGCACGGCACGGCCAAACCTTACATCACCTCGGGCGCCTGGGGATACAGGCCGTGCACCTGCCCGAACACGCGCGCCAGGCCGTAGATCGCGTCGATCAGCGGCGTCTCCACGCCCACGTGGCGGCCCAGCTCGCGCACCGCGCCCACCAGGCTGTCGAGCTCGATGGTCCGGCCGGCCTCGGCGTCCTGCAGCATCGAGGTCTTGAACGGGCCCAGCCTGCGCGTGATGGCGTGGCGCTCGGCCGGGGTCTGCGTGATGGCGAAGCCCAGGCGTTCGCCGATGCGGCCCGACTCGAGCATCGCGTCGCTGGTCAGCTTGCGCACCAGCTCGTCGCCGATGATCCGGTCGGTGGTCGCGCCGGTGATGGCGCTGATCGGGTTGGTGGTCATGTTGCCCCACAGCTTGTACCAGATGTCGCGCTGGATCATCTCGCTGGCGGTGGTCTCGAAGCCGGCCTCGTCGAACGCCGCCTTCAGCGCGAGGACGCGCTCCGACACCCCGCCCAGCGGCTCGCCGATCACCAGCCCGCGGCCCATCTGGTTCCAGGCCATGCCGGGCTCGGGCACCGAGGCCGCGGCGTGCACCACGCAGCCGATCACCTGTCCGACGGGCAGGTGCGCGGCGATGCTGCCGCCGGGGTCGACGCTCTCGAGCGCCAGGCCGGCGGCCGGCCCCTGCAGGCCCTGGCAGAACCACCACGGCACGCCGTTCATGGCGGGCACCACCAGCGTGCGGGGGCCCAGCAGCGGAGCGATGCGGCGCGCGACGTCGGCCAGCGCCGGCGCCTTCACCGCGATCACCACGACGTCCTGCACGCCCAGCGCCGCGGGATCCGCGTGCGCCGCTACGGGCCCCGAGATCGGGCCGGCGTGGCCATCCACCCGCAGCCCGTGCGCCTGCAGCGCGGCCAGCGTCGCGCCGCGCGCGACCGCGCTCACCGCGTGCGCGCCGGTGGCGGCCAGGCGCGCGCCCACGAGCAGGCCGATGGCGCCGGCGCCGTAGATGCAGACTTTCATACCTTGAGGAAGGCGGCGATGCCGACGGCGATGCCCACGCCGGCCACGCCCAGCGTGCCCCATTCGAGCCAGCGCCGGCGCGTCAGCAGCGCGATGGCGGCCAGCGCGATGGACACCTGGAGCACCGTCGTCGCCTCGGCCCAGCGATGGTGCTGGTGCATCAGGTGATCGCTCTGCTCGTCGAACTGCGCGGCCTGTTCCTCGAGCTCCCTGGCCTTGGCCATGATGGGCTCCTTGTCGGCCTTGTACTTCTCGATGTTCTTCGTGTACGCGTCGCGGCGGTCGGCGGGCACCAGGTCCAGCGCCACCTCGGCGATCGCCTGGCGCGCGTTCTTGGCCTGGTAGAAGTTCCACTGGTCGGACGCCTCCGTCTTGCGGATGGCGGCGTTGTTCTTCGCGAGCGCGGCGTCGGCCTGCGTGGCGCCGCCCATGTAGGAGCAGATCGCGCCGATCGTGGCCAGCACCGCGGTGATCACGGCGATCTGGCCCGACATGCCGCCGCCGCCGTGCTCGGCGGCGTGCTCCACCTCGTGGTCATGGGGGCCGTGGACGTGGAATCCTGAGGACATGGCAGCTCTTTCGCAGATGGATCGTGGCGTCGACGCGGGACCGTCGATTTCAGCCGGCGATGGTAGCGAAGAACTGTGTCCTGGCCTGAAACAAAGCTTAGAGCTGGAAGACGCTCACGATTTGGGTGAGACGCGCCGCCTGCTGGCTCAGGCTTTCGGCCGCGGCCGCGCTCTGTTCCACCAGCGCCGCGTTCTGCTGCGTGGTCCGGTCGAGCGCGCCCACGGCGTCGCCGATCTGGCCGATGCCGCCGGACTGCTGCACCGTGGCGCTCGAGATCTCGCCGATCAGCTGGCCCACGCGCTGCACCTGCGCCACGATGTCGCTCATCGACGCGCCGGCCTCGTCCACCTGGCGCGCGCCGACGTCCACCTTCTCGACGCTGGCGCCGATCAGGGTCTTGATCTCCTTGGCGGCGCCGGCCGAGCGCTGCGCCAGCGAGCGCACCTCGCTGGCCACCACCGCGAAGCCGCGGCCCTGTTCGCCGGCGCGTGCCGCCTCGACGGCGGCGTTGAGCGCCAGGATGTTGGTCTGGAACGCGATGCCGTCGATCACGCCGATGATGTCGGCGATCCTGCGCGACGACGTGGCGATCTCGTTCATGGTCTCGACGACGCGGTTGACCGCGACGCCGCCGCGGCCGGCCGCGGCCGAGGCCTCGGTGGCGAGCTGGTTGGCCACGCCGGCCGTGTCGGCGTTGGAGCGCACGCTGCCCGTGAGCTGTTCCATCGACGCGGCGGTCTGCTGCAGGTTGCCGGCCTGCGCCTCGGTGCGCTGGCTCAAGTCGGCGTTGCCGCTGGCGATCTCGGAGGCGCCGGTGGCGATCGAGTCGCTGGACAGGCGCACCTGGCCCACGACCTCGGCCAGCCGCTCGCGCATGCGCAGCATCGCGGCCAGGATGCTGGTGGTGTCGCCGGCGCGCGTGCGCACCTCGATGGCCAGGTTGCCGTCGGCGATCGCGCTGGCGATGGCCACCACCTCGCCGGGCTCGGCGCCGAGCTGGCGCACCAGGCCGCGCGTGATCGTCGCGGCCATCGCGCTGGCGGCGATCACGGACAGGGCCGCCAGGATCAGCGTGACGACGATCGCGGCGTGGCCGTCGTCGCGCGCCGCCTGGCCCTCGGCGGTCATGATGGCCGTCTGCAGCCTGGTGATGTCGCCGATGGTGGCGAAGAACGCACGCTGTGACGGCCGCATCGTGATCAGCAGCGTGTGCGCGGCGTCGTCGACCTGGCCGGCCTTGACGAGGCGCACGACCTCGTCGCGATCCTTGTAGAACTTCCCGCGCGCCGCGAGCATCGCGTCGACCAGCTCGCGGCCCTTGGCCAGGTCCACGTGCTTGTCGAATTCGGCGATGCCTTCGTCGGTGGCCCTGGCGTTGGCCTCCAGGTTCTTGAATGCGTCCGCGGTCTGCTCGGGATCCTTGGCCGCGATCACCGTGTTGCGGATGAAGCGCGCCTGGGCGTTGGCGCTCTCGGCGATCGCGGTGATCTTCTGCACGCGGTAGTAGCGCTCGTCGACGATGTTGGCCACGCGCGCGTCGATCGCCTGGAAGCGCAGCGCGCAGACGGCGGCCACGACGACGATGAGGCCGACGAGCAGGCCGTAGCTCAGCGCGAGCTTGGTGGCGACCTTCATTTTCCGGGAAGCGGGCATGTTCGAGATGTCTCCAGTACGAGGCCCGTGAGCAGACGGCAAAGGGCTCCAGGCTTCCTGCATATCGACGGTTCCGACACCCTACTTGAGCCGGGGGTTTTGTAGGGAGTTCTCGATCCGAAGCGCATTTCCGGGAGGCGAGCGGGGCTCGGCCGCCTGTGCGACGATGCGCGCCAACCTCGAGGAGACACCATGACCGCCGCTCTCGCCCGCCAGTTCCACGCGCTGCACGCCGACGGCCTGCTGCACCTCGCCAACGCCTGGGACGCCGGCAGCGCGCGCCTCGCGCACGCCGCGGGCGCCCGGGCGATCGCCACCAGCAGCGCGGCGGTGGCCTGGGCCCACGGCTGGCCCGACGGCGACCTGCTGCCGGTCGAGCTGCTGCTGCAGACGACCCGCGCGATCGCCGCGGCCACGCCGCTGCCGGTGACCATCGACATCGAGGGCGGCTACTCCGACGAGCCGGCCCGCGTGGGCGAGCTGGCCGCGGCGGTGCTGGCCGCCGGCGCCGTGGGCGTCAACATCGAGGACGGCAACAAGGATCCCGCGCTGCTGTGCGCGAAGATCGCCGCGGTGCGCGCCGCGGCGGCCGCCGCCGGCGTCGACCTGTACATCAACGCCCGCATCGACGTCTGGCTGCGCGGCCTGGCGCCGCCGCCCGAGCGCGTGGCCGCGACCCTCGCGCGCGCCGCGCGCTACCGCGCCGCGGGCGCGAGCGGGCTGTTCGCGCCGGGCGTCACCGACCCGGGCGAGATCGCCGCGCTGGTGGCCGGCACCGGCATGCCCGTGAACGTGCTCGCCTGGACCGGCCTGCCCGACGCGGCCAGCCTGCGATCGCTGGGCGTGCGCCGCCTCAGCGCGGGCTCGGCGATCTCCGAGGCGATGCACGCGCACGTGCTGGGCATGATGCGCGAGTTCGTCGCGACCGGCCGCGTCGATACCGGCGGCGTCGCGCCGGCCAGCTACGGCGAGATCCAGGCGCTGATGGCGCGAAGCTGACCAGCGCGGGGAGGTCAGCTTCCCGCCTGCCAGCCGCCGCCCAGCGCCTTCACCAGCGCCGTGGCCACCAGCTGGCGCTGCCCCGCGAGCTGCGCGGCCTGCAGCTGCGCGCTCAGCAGCGACTGCTGCGCCGTGATCACGTCGAGGTAGGTGGCCACGCCGCCCTCGTAGCGCGCGTTGGACATGTCCAGCACGCGCTGCGCCGACGCCACGGCCACGCTGGCCTGCGCGGTGGCGCGATCCAGCGAGGCGACGCCGGTGATGCCGTCCTCCACCTCCTGCATCGCCACCAGCACCGTGCGGCGGTAGCTGGCCACCGAGGCGTCGTAGCCGGCGCGGGCGAAGTCGACGTTGGCGCGCGTGCGGCCGGCGTCGAACAGCGTCTGCGCGGCCGACACGCCCACGGACCACATCAGGCTGGGCGCGTCGAACAGCGTGCTGAGGATGCGGCTCTCCTCGCCGATGCTCGGCTGCAGGATCACGCTCGGGTAGAACGCCGCGGTGGCCACGCCGATCTGCGCGTTGGCGGCGGCCATCGCGCGTTCGGCGGAGGCCACGTCGGGGCGGCGCTGCAGCAGGTCGGACGGCAGGCCCAGCGGAATCGCCGGCGGCTGCAGGTCGCGCTGCACGGGCGGCAGGCTGAAGGTGGGTGCGGGCGCGCCGACCAGGGTCGCGATCGCGTGCTCGAACTGCGCGCGCTGGCGCTTCTGCACGTCGACCTGGGTGAGCGTGTTGTCGAGCAGCGCCTGCTGCTGCGCCACCTCGAGGCCGGTGCCGGCGCCGAGTTCATGGCGCGAGTTCACGAAGCCCAGCGCCTTGCGTTGCAGCGCGATGGAGCGATCCAGCACGTCCAGCGACGCGTCCAGCGTGACCAGGCTGAACCAGTCGGACGCGAGCTCGGCGCTCACCACCAGCCGCGTGTTCGCGAGGTCGGCCGCCGACTGCGCGGCCGAGGCCTTCGCGCCCTCGACGCTGCGCGAGACGCGGCCGGCGAGATCCACCTCGTAGCTCGCGCCCACGCCCAGCGTGAAGTCGTTCTGCACCGTCGAGAAGTTGGGCGACGCGTAGTTGGCCAGCGGCCGGTTGGCGGAGATGCGGAAACGCTGGTCATGCGAAGTGAGGCTCAGCGATGGGAACAGGCCGGCCGACTGCGCGGTGACGGTGGCGCGCGCCTGCGCGAGACGCGCGGCCGCGATCGCGAGCGTGGGGCTGTCGGCCATCGCGCGGGTCTCGAGCGCGTCGAGCTGCGGGTCGCCGAAGGCCTTCCACCACTCGCCCTTGTCGGCGCCGTCGGCCGGCGCGCCGGTGCGCCACGGTGCTTCAAGCTTCCATGCCACGGGCAGGTCGGGCGCGGGGCGCTTGTAGTCGGGGCCGGCGGCGCAGCCGCCGAATGCTGAAAGAGCGGCGAGCGCCGCGGCCGCCAGCGCGAATCGCAGCACTGGCCTCACGCCGGGACCTTCGCGGCGGCCGGCGCCTGCAGCGTGACGACGTCGCCGTCCACCAGCGAGTCGGGCGGGTTCAGCACGAGGCGATCGTCGGCCTTCAGCCCACCGGTGATCTCCACGGTGGTGCCGTTGTTGCGGCCCAGCGTGACCGCGTGCAGCTTGACCTTGCCACCCGCGTCGACCACCGCCACGCGCGTGCCCTCGCCGCGGAACAGCAGCGCGTTGCTGGGCACCGACAGCGCGGCGCTGGCCGACAGCGGCAAGGCCACCTGCACGTAGGCGCCGGGCAGCAGCAGGCCGTCCTTGTTGGGCAGCGAGACCTCCACCTGCATCGTGCGCGTGCTCGCGTCGATCGACGCCGAGGTGCGCGTGACCTGGCCCTTGAACTGCTGGTTCTGCAGCTCGGCCTGCGTCACCACCACCGTCTGGCCGGTCTTGACCAGGTTGGCGTAGCTCTGGGGCACGCTGACGTAGACCCGCAGCGGGTCGGTCTGCGACAGCAGGAACATCGGCTTGCCGCTGGTGTCGATCAGGTCGCCGACGTCCACGTTGCGCTTGGTGACGACGCCGGCGAACGGCGCGGTGACGTGCTTGAACGCCTCCAGCTGCTTCAGGCGCTGCAGGTTGGCATCGGCGGCGGCGAGGTTGGCGCGCGCCTGCACGAGGCCGGCGCGGCGCTCGTCCAGGTCCTGCTGCGAGACCACGTCCTTCTTGCGCAGCGCGTCCCAGCGCGCCACGGTGGTCTCGGCCAGCGCCACGGTGGACGCGGTCTGGTCGCGCGCGGCCAGCGCCTGCGAGACCTGCTGGTCGAGTTCGGGCGCCTCCAGCTCGGCGAGCACGTCGCCCTTCTCGACGCGGCTGCCGATGTCCTTGTTCCAGCGCTTGACGTAGCCCGCCGCGCGCGCCGCGATGGGCGCCTGCACGGCGCCCTGCAGCGTGCCGGGCAGCGGCACCGTGCGGCCCGCGCCGGCCGGCTGCGGCAGCGTCGTCTTCACGTAGATGGCCGCGTGCTCGGCCACGGCGGCGTCGAGTTCCCTGCCGTTGGCGGCCCGGCTCAGCACGGTGCGCGCAGCGCCCAGGGCCAGCAGCACCAGCACGACCATGCCGGCGAGCTTCAGCCGGCGCACGATCTGGCGGCGCCGGAGCAGGTCGTGGGGGTCGTCGCCCGGCGTGGCGGCGTGGATGCCCAGGTTGGCATGGCGCTGCTCGGTCATATCAGGTCTCCTGCGGAAGAAGGGCGGCCGGATCGCGGCGCGGGTGGCGCGATTCGAGGCGGCGGTGCACGCCGGCGAACACCACCGGCACGAAGAGAAGGGTGGACACGGTGGCGAACAGCAGGCCGCCGATCACGGCGCGGCCCAGCGGCGCGTTCTGCTCGGCGCCTTCGCCCAGGCCCAGCGCCATCGGGATCATGCCGATGATCATCGCCAGGGCCGTCATCATCACCGGCCGCAGGCGCGTGGCGCCGGCCTCCAGCGCGGCCGACAGCACCGGCACGCCTTCCTCGCGGCGCTGGCGCGCGAACGAGATCATCAGGATGGAGTTGGCCGTCGCCACGCCCATGGTCATGATGGCGCCGGTGAGCGCCGGCACGCTCAGCGTGGTGCCGGTGATGAACAGCATCCACGCGATGCCGGCCAGCGCCGCGGGCAGGGCGGCGATGATGATCAGCGCGTCGATCCACGACTGGAAGTTCACGACCACCAGCAGGTAGACCAGCACGATGGCCATCGCGAGGCCCACCAGCAGGCCCAGGAACGAGGCCTGCATCGTCTGCACCTGGCCGCGGATCACCACCGAGCTGCCGCGCGGCAGCTTGGCGCGCGTCTCGTCCACCAGCTTCGTGACCTGCGCGGCGACGTTGGCCAGGTCGGTGCCCTGCACGCTGACGAACACGTCGATGGCCGGCTGGATGTTGTAGCGCGACGAGACGGCCTGCTGCACCGCCGGCGTCACCTTCACCAGGTTGCCCAGCAGCTGCGTGTTGCCGGCGCCCGGGCCGGTGGTGCCGCTGCCGGTGCCCACCGGCGTGGCCAGCAGCGCGTCGAGCGAGTCGACGCTGTACTGCGGCGTCTGCACCGCGATGTTGTAGACGATGCCGTTCTGCGGGTTGAGCCAGAACGCCGGGGCCGTCTGCGAGCTGCCCGAGAGCGCGATCAGCACGTTCTGCCCGACGTTCTGCGCGCTCAGGCCGATCTGCTGCAGGCGGGCGCGATCCATGTCGAGGTTGATCGACGGCGCGTCGTTGCGCTGGTGCACGTGGCTGTCGACGGCGCCGGGGATCTGGCGGATCTGCTTGTTCAGCGCGGCGGCCAGCGCGGCGTTGGCGTCGACGTTGCTGCCGGTGAACTGCACGTCGATGGCCGCCGGCAGGCCGAAGTTCAGGATCTGCGTGACGATGTCGGCCGGCTGGAAGAAGAACTCGATGCCGGGGAAGCGCTTCGGCAGCTCGCGCCGCAGGATCGTGACGAACCTGGCGGTGGGCTCGTGGCCCTCCTTCAGCGCGATCTGGATCTCGCCGTCCAGCGTGCCGATGGTGCCGGCGTTGCTGTACGACAGGTTGATGCCGGAGTTGGGCACGCCCAGGTTGTCGAGCACGGTGGCGAGCTGGTCGGCCGGCACCAGCTCGCGGATCACGGCCTCCACCTGGTCGGCGGCGCGCGCCGTCTCCTCGATGCGCGTACCCGTGGGCAGGCGCATGTGCAGGCGCACCTGGCCGGCGTCCACCGCCGGGAAGAAGTCGCGGCCGAGCGCGAGGAACAGGCCGCACGACAGCAGGCAGAACGCCATGAAGCCGATCGCGAAGTTGCGCCGGTGCGAGAGCAGCACCGACAGCGCCAGCGTGTAGCCGCGGCGCACCTGCTCGAAGCGCGCGTCGAAGGCCTTGTTCAGGCGTCTCAGGAGGCTGGGCCGGGTGTCCTCGGGCGGCTCGCCGTGGTGCTGGCCCTTCATGAGCAGCATCACCATCGTCGGCACCAGCGTCCGCGAGAGCAGGTAGGACGCGGCCATCGCGAACACCACCGCCTCGGCCATGGGAACGAACAGGAAGCGCGCGACGCCCGACAGGAAGAACATCGGCACGAACACGATGCAGATGCACACCGTGGAGACGAAGGCCGGCACGCCGATCTCGCCGGCGCCCACGACGATGGCCTCGGTCAGCTCGGTGCCCAGGTGCAGGTGGCGCTCGATGTTCTCGATCGTGACGATGGCCTGATCCACCAGCACGCCCACCGACAGCGCGAGGCCGCCCAGCGTCATCAGGTTGAGGGTCTCGCCCAGCACCTGCAGGATGATCACCGAGGTGAGGATGGACAGCGGGATCGTGAGCGCGATCACCAGCGTGCTGCGCCAGTTGCCCAGGAACAGCAGCACCATCGCGGCGGTGAGGCCGGCGGCGATCAGCGCCTCCATCGCGACGCCGGCGACCGCGGCCTTGACGAACACCGACTGGTCGAACAGCGTCTTGACCGTGATCTCCTTGGGCAGCTGCTCCGACGCCTTGGGCAGCAGCGCGCGCAGGTTGGACATGATGTCCAGCGTGGACGCGCCGCCGTTCTTGAGCACCGACAGCAGCACGCCGCGCTGGCCGTCCTGGCGCACGATGTTGGTCTGCGGCGCGTAGCCGTTGCGCACGAAGGCGACGTCGCCGATGGTGGTGGTGGCGCCGTTGACGCTGCGCACCGGCAAGTCGTTGAGCGCGGCGATGGTGTCGGTCGAGCCGTTCATCTTCACCGTGTATTCGGTGGGCCCGAACTTGGCGGTGCCGGACGGCAGGATCAGGTTCTGCAGGTTGATGGCGTTGACGACGTCGGACGGCGACAGGCCGCGCGCCTGCAGGGCGTTGGTGTCGAGGTCGACCGAGATCAGCGGGTTCTTGCCGCCGTACGGGAACGGGATCGCCACGCCCGGGATGTTGATCAGCTGCGGGCGCAGGATGTTGATCGCGTTGTCGAAGATCGACTGCTCGGGCAGCGTGCCGCTGGACAGGCCCAGCTGGACCACCGGGATGCTGGAGGCCGAGTACTTGATGATCAGCGGCGGCGTGATGCCCGGCGGCAGCTGGCGCAGCTGCGTCTGCTCGATGGCGGTGACCTGCGCGATCGCCGTCTGGATGTTGGCGTTGGGCTGGAAGAAGATCTTGATGACCGCGATGCCCGCCAGCGTCTGCGACTCGACGTGCTCGATGTCGGACACCGTCGTCGTCAGGCTGCGTTCGTTGGAGGCGGTGATGCGCTGGCCCATCTCCTGGGCCGACATGCCCGTGTAGTTCCACACGATCGAGATCACCGGGATGTTGATCTCCGGCAGGATGTCGGTGGGCATCTTCAGCAGCGCGAAGGGCGTCGCGAGCACGATCAGCATCGCCATGACGATGAACGTGTAGGGTCGCCGCAGCGCGAGCTGGATCAGGTTCATGGAGTCACTATCCGCAGGCAGTCAAGCCCGCGATCATAGTGAGAAGAAGTGAAGCTCCCCTCATCTTTCGAGGATCCCCACTCGCTCCACTCGGCTGTCCGTTTTGTCAGTTACAAGTCGATCAAGACCGCTACGCCAGCAGCAGCCCCGCCAGCTCCGACGGCGTGCCGGCCAGATGCCGCGGCCGCTCGGCCTCCAACTCCTCGCGCGACCCGAATCCCCACAACACCCCGCACGAGCGAAGCCCGTTGCGATGCGCCGACGTGATGTCGACATCGCGGTCGCCGACCATCACCGATGTGCCGTCCACCGCCCCGGCGGAACGCAGCGCCTCCAACTGCTGCCACTTGTGCACCCCGATGTCGCCTCCGCTGACGAACGCGAACAGCTCGCGAAGCCCGAACCGGACAAGGATCTTCTCGGCGAAGTCCGCGCGCTTGGAAGTGCACAGGCCCAGCGTGCAGCCGGCGCCGCGCAGCGCGGCCAGGGCCTCGGGGATGCCGTCGTAGAGCGTGTTCTCGGCGTAGCCCTGCTCGCCGTAGCGGCGGCGGTAGTCGGCGATCAGGCGGTTGTGCCGCGTCGGGTCGGTGCTGCCGGTGAGTTCGACTGCCGACTCGTGGAGCGGCGGCCCGATGAAGCGCGCGAGGTCGGCGGGCACGCGCTCGGGCAGCTCCTGCAGCCGCAGCGCATGGTTGATGGAGCGCGCGAAGCCGACGAGCGGGTCGCTGATCGTGCCATCGAGATCGAAGATGACGACGCGCGGCGGCATGCGTTTCAGCGCGCCGCGTGCGTGCGCCGGTAGCTGACGAACGCGTAGTCGAAGTCGTTGGGCGCGTCGGCGTGGTGGCGCTCGCGGGCGGTTTCCACGAAATGGTTGCGCGGCCATTCGGGAAAGCGCGCTTCGCCCTCGAAGTCGCGGTCGATCTCCGTCAGCGCCAGCTCGTCGGCGTGGGGCAGGGCCAGCGCGTAGAGCTCGGCGCCGCCGATGACGAACGCGCGCATGCCGTGCGGGTTGGACGCCACCGACTCCAGCGCCAGCTCGAGCGCCTGCTCGAAGCCGTGCGCCACCAGCGCGCCGTCGGCGTGCCAGCCGGCCTGCCGCGTGACGACGATGTTGGTGCGGCCGGGGAGCGGCCGGAAGCGCCTGGGGATGGAATCCCAGGTCTTGCGGCCCATGATCACCGGGTTGCCCAGCGTGGTGCGCTTGAAGAACGCCATGTCCTCCGGCAGCTTCCACAGCAGGTCCTTGCCATCGCCGATGACGCCGTTGCGCGCCACGGCCGCGATCAGGGCGACCTTCATACCGCCACCGGGGCCTTGATCGCCGGGTGGTGCTGGTAGTCCTCGACCGCGAAATCGTCGAATTCATATTCGAGGATGGAGACCGGCCGGCGCTTGATGTTCAGCGTCGGATAGGGGAAGGGCGTGCGCGCCAGCTGCGTGTCGACCTGCTCGGCGTGGTTGGCGTACAGGTGGCAGTCGCCGCCGGTCCAGATGAAGTCGCCCACGTCGAGGTCGCACTGCTGCGCCACCATGTGGGTGAGCAGCGCGTAGCTGGCGATGTTGAAGGGCACGCCCAGGAAGATGTCGGCGCTGCGCTGGTACAGCTGGCACGACAGCTTGCCGCGGCCGCCCGGGGCCTCGGGCGGCGCCACGTAGAACTGGAAGAACGCGTGGCAGGGCATCAGCGCCATCTTGCCGAGGTCGGCCACGTTCCAGGCGCTGACGATGATGCGGCGCGAGTCCGGATTGGTCTTGAGCTGCTTGATGACCTCGGCGATCTGGTCGATGTGGCCGCCGCCGGGCGTCGGCCACGAGCGCCACTGCACGCCGTAGACCGGGCCCAGGTCGCCGTCCTCGCGCGCCCATTCGTCCCAGATGGTGCAGCCGCGTTCCTGCAGCCACTTCACGTTCGAATCGCCGCGCAGGAACCAGAGCAACTCGAGGATGATGGACTTCAGGTGCACCTTCTTGGTGGTCACCAGCGGGAAGCCCTCGTTCAGGTCGAAGCGCATCTGGTGGCCGAACACGCTGGTGGTGCCGGTGCCGGTGCGGTCGGCCTTGAACCGGCCCTGGTCGCGCACCAGGCGCATGAAATCTTCGTATTGCGAGCGGACGGGTCGGGTCATCGGGCGATTTTAGCGGCGGCGTGATGCATGCCTCGAAGCGTTGTCCCTGGCGCGCCACGGGAGTGCCCCGCGCGGCCGGCGGGCCTTATGCTTGGCGGCTTGACGCCTTCGTCCCTCCTGTCCGTCGCGTGGGGAAGCCCGCCGGTCGCGCTCGAATCCCTCCCGTTGCCGGCCGCGCCGTCGACAAAGCGGAGGCGCGCCTCGTCGCGCCGGCGTCCCGGCGTCCGCCTGGTCCTCGCATGCGCGCTCGCGCTGGGCGCGCTCGGCGCGTCCGCGGAGCCCAGCCTGCCGCGCGAGGCCTCCGCGGCCTCGGCCGCCGCCGCCAGCATCGGCTGGGTGGGCATGGCCAACACCGTCTTCGAGCACCTGACCCAGCACGACGGACTGCCGCACGACATCGCCACCGGCGTCACCGAGGACGCCCAGGGCTACCTCTGGACCAGCACGGAGGACGGCCTCGCCCGCTGGGACGGCTACCGCTTCCGCGTGTATCCGGCGCGGCCCGACGACCCGCACGGCCTGCCGGTGAGCTACGTGCGCACGATCGCCAGCGACAGCCTGGGCCGCGTGTGGGTGGGCATGGACGGCGGCGGCCTGGCGCGCTTCGAGCCGGCCGAGAACCGGTTCACGCGCTTCGGGGGCTCCACGGTGGTCAACCTGGCGTCCGACGGCGGCGGCGGCATGTGGGCCGCCAGCACCACCGGGCTGGTGCACGCGCACGCCGACGGCACGGTGGAGGACGCCTGGCCGCATGCGGGCAACAAGCCCGATGCGCTGCCCGAGTCCAGCATCACGGCCGTGCTCCAGGATCGCGCCGGCGCCGTCTGGGTGGGCTCGGCCTCCGGCGTGGTGCTGCGCTTCCCCGACGGCCGGCCGGGCCGGCGCATCGAGCTGCCGGGCGTGACCGACGCCAGCCCCGTCACCATCGACGCGCTCTACGAAGACGCGCGCGGCCAGGTGTGGATCGGCACCGCCGGGCACGGCGTGTTCGTGCACGATCCGGCCAGCGGCCGCGTGGCGCGGCTGCAGCCGGCCGGCGCGTCCGATGCGGCGCTGCTGACCGACAGCATCACGTCGTTCTGCGAGTCGGGCAAGGGCGAGATCTGGATCGGCACGCAGACGCGCGGCCTCGTGATCGCCGACACGGCCAGCCTGCTGGCGCGCCGCGTGCTGCGCGACCGCAGCGTTCCCAGCAACCTGCAGGCGAGCTGGATCTGGGGCCTGCACCGCGACCGCGGCGGCGAGATGTGGGTGGCCTCCACGGCCGGCCTGAGCCGCACCCGCCCGCAGCAGGACGCGATCCTGTCGCTGTTCTCGTCGGACGGCTCCGCGTGGACCGATCCCTACGTGTTCTCGGTGGAGGTCGACGAGCGCGGCGTGGTGACGCTGGGGCAGAAGACCAGCATCGAGGTCATCGACCCGGCGGCGCGGCGGATGGCGGCGCTGCGCCTGGCCGACGGCAAGGACATGAACAACGTCACGGCCATCGTCCACGCCGCCGACGGCACGCGCTACATCGGCACGCGCGGCGGGCTGTTCGCGCTGGCCCCCGGTGGCGGCCAGATCCGGCCCGTGCCCATGCCCCAGCGCGGCGCGATCAAGTTCGTCACGGCGCTGGCGCTCGACGGCCACGTGCTGTGGATCGGCGGCAAGGGCGACGGCATCTGGACGATGGATCTCGGCGCGCCCGGGCATCCGCTGTCCCAGCCGGTGCCCACCGGCGCGCTGAGCGATCCCGAGGTGACGGCGATCCTGCCCGGCCCGGGCGACGCGATGTGGGTGGCGACGAACAACGGGCTGAACCTGGTGCGTGCCGGCCGGCCCGTAGACCGCATCGTGCCCGTGGCGGGCGACCCCGGCAGCCTGGCCGCGGCCGTCATCAACACGCTGCTCACCGACCGCCAGGGCCGGCTCTGGGTGGGCAACAACGCCGGCGTGCAGATCCTGGAGCGGCGCGACGCGGACGGCCGCGCGCGCTTCCACCACATCGGCAAGGCCGAGGGCCTGACCAGCGAGAACATCGACACGATGCTGATGGACGCCACGGGCCGCGTGTGGGTGAGCACCGACGACGGGGTGGCGGTGATCGACCCCGCCACGTACGCGCTGCGCGTGCTGCATCCGGCCGACGGCGCGGCCATCTCCACCTACTGGGTCAACTCCGGCGCCGTGGGACCGACGGGCGAGCTGCTCTTCGGCGGCCTGGGCGGCCTCACGGTGATCCGCCCCGAGCGCCTGACGCAGCACGTCTATTCGGCGCCCATCGTCGTCACCGACGTCGAGGTGGGCGGCAAGCCGGCCGCGCTCGCCGACGCCGGCGGGCGCAGGCGGCTGACCGTGCCGCCCGAGGCCGGCGGCTTCTCGGTGGAGTTCTCGCTGCTGGACTTCACCTCGCCCGAGCGCAACCGCTACGCCTACTGGCTCGAGGGCTACGACAAGACCTGGCGCGAGGTCGACCCGACGCACCGCTCGGCCAGCTACACCAACCTGTCGCCCGGGCGCTACGTGCTGCACATGAAGGCCGCGAGCCGCGACGGCGCGTGGACCGCGCATCCGCTGGAGGTGGACGTGCGGATCCAGCCGGCCTGGTACCAGGCCTGGTGGTTCGACCTGCTCAAGATCCTGGGCGCACTGCTGCTGGTGGCCGCCGTGGTGGCCGTGCGCGTGCGCTACGTGCAGCAGCGCAGCCAGGAGCTGGCGCGCCTGGTGGAGCAGCGCACGCAGGAACTCACGCAGTTGCAGCACCAGCTGGAGGAGCTGGCCTACAGCGACGCGCTGACCACGCTGCCCAACCGCCGCATGTTCGCCGACTACTGCCGCCAGATGGTCGCCACCTGCGAGCGCCAGGACGCCGGCTTCGCGCTGCTGCTGATCGACCTCGACCACTTCAAGCAGGTCAACGACACCCTGGGCCACGACGCCGGCGACGCGCTGCTGGTGGAGACCGCGCGCCGCCTGCGCGAGATCGCGCGCAAGGCCGACATCGTGGCGCGCCTCGGCGGCGACGAGTTCGCCATCCTGCTGGCCGACGCCGCGGTGCCCAGCGCGGTGGACATCGCCTGCCGCCGCATCATCGACGCGTTCGACGCGCCGGTGCCGTACGAAGGCCACGAGATGCGCTCCAGCCCCAGCATCGGCGTGGCGCTGTTTCCCGGCGACGGCACCACGCAGGACGAACTCTACAAGTCGGCGGACCTGGCCTTGTACGAGGCCAAGCGGTCGGGGCGGCACACGTGGCGCTTCGCGCGCAGGCGGCCGGCCGAGGACGCCTGATCAGGGCTTGCGCAGGATGGGCGGCTGCACGTCGCAGAACGCCTCGGGCCAGTCGGCCTGGCCGGACTTGCCTACCGCCGCATGCGAGCGCACCTTGCCGTCGGCGCCGAAGCTCATCAGCATCGGCTTGGCGCCCTTGGGCACGACGATGACGCCGTCGTAGCCCGGCAGGTCGGCATCGCCCTTGCGCAGCAGGGTCCGCAGCCTGGACTGTGCGGCGGGCTCGCGCTTGAGCACGGCGCGCCGCACCAGCTCGGGCGTGATCGCCGGCGGATAGTCGCCGATCAGCAGCAGGGCGCCGTCGCTCCAGCACATGTCGGCGTTGATCTGGGCGTGGGTGTAGTCGTGAAGCGCCTGGTCGGCCGCCGCATCCTCGGCGAAATTCATCCAGATCAGGTAGGGGCCGGTCACCGAGCCGGCGTCGGCCTGGCCCGCCAGCAGGGCCGCGGCCGCGCAGGCGCCGCGCAGCAGGGGGCGCAACAGGCGCGTCATCGGTTGCTGGTTTCAACGTCGCGACCGTCGGTCAAGGCTTGCGCAGGATGGGCGGCTGCACATCGCAGAACGCCTCGGGCCAGTCGGCCTGGCCGGACTTGCCCATCGCCGGATGCGAGCGCACCTTGCCGTCGGCGCCGAAGCTCATCAGCATCGGCTTCGCGCCCTTGGGCACGACGATGACGCCGTCGTAGCCGTCGGTTCGCTTCTCGTCGCCCTTGCGCAGCAGACCCTTCAGCCTGGCCTGCGCCGCGGGCTCGCGCCGGATCACCGCGCGCTTGACCAGCGCGGGCGTGATCTCCGCCGGGTAACCGCCGGTGAACAGCCGGGCTTCCTCGGTCCAGCACATGTCCGCGGTCGTCTCGGCGTGGGTGTAGTCGTGCAGGGCGTGGTTGGCGGTCTCGTCGCCGGCGAAGTTCATCCAGATCAGGAACGGGCCGTCCACCTGGCCGGCGTGCGCCGGCGCCGCCGCGAGGGCGATCGCGGCTACCAGCGCCGAGGCGGCGCGCCGCGCGTTGACTTGCAGGAAAGCGGTCATAGCGTGGTGTCGGAGGAGGACGCCTTGATGCCGAATCGCTTGTTCAGCACCTCGGCCGAATCGGCACCCAGCGCGGGGGTGGCCTTGGCCGACCACGGCTCGCCGGCGGGAAAGAAGAACTTCAGGTGGTTCTTCTGGTGCTTGCCGGCCACGATATTGTCCTTGGAGAACTTGATGGTGTTGCCTTGGTTGCCGCCGAGGAGAACGACGTCGTTGTCATTGGGCTTGGAATAGACGAAGCCGACATGGTGGCCGTGGTCGCTGGCGTTGGTGACCATGGCGATGGCGCCGTAGACCGGGGCGTCGAGCTCGACGAACAGCGGATTGCGGATCATGGGCTGTGCCTTGTCGCCGGTCTTGCCCTTGGCGACCTTGGGCCCCTGCACCATGTAGAAGCCGTTCGCACGGCCCTTGGCGGCCACGTGGTCGGCATACCCGGCGTTGTCGATCGGGACGCCGGCCTTCACCAGGCACCAGTTGACGAAGGCTGCGCACCAGGGGTGGTCGTTGCCCACGAGCGTCGTCTGGCCGGTGCCCACTTCCTTGGCGTAGTTGGCCGTCTTCTCGATGATGGCCTCGTCCTGGCCCTTGAACTTGCGTGCCTCGTTCTCGGCGAGCTTCATCCAGGGCACCGGGTCGGCCGGGACGCTCGCGGGCGCGGTGACCGGCATGGCCATGGGCGTGCCATCGGATGCCCGCACCGGGCCGAGCATGGGGCCCTCTGCCGGCTTCCACCAGGGCAGGCTGAAATCGGCGCCGTCGCGCACGCCGGTGCAGTTGGGCGTGTCGCCCAGGCGGGTGCACAGGAGCGGGTCGCCCTGATCGTTCAGGCCCAGGCAGCCGGGCGTGCGCGCCGGCGTGCAGATCTCGAGGCTGGTGTAGTTGAGGACGCCGGGGGTGGAGGTGTTGGGCATGGGCTGACGTGCTTGCTGGTCGCCCAGTGTGGCACCTCTCTGTGCCGGATGTGGTGCGCGAATGAGGGGGATTTCTGCCCGTTCGGCGCGTGGCAGGCGTCGCGCCCCGCGCTTCAGTGCCCGCCGCCCAGGTACGCCGCCTGCACCGCCGGATCGTTCTTCAGTTTCTCCGCCGGCCCATGCACCGCGATCCGCCCGTTCTCCAGCACGTAGCCGTAGTCGGACACATTCAAGGCGGCTGCCGCGAACTGTTCCACCAGCAGCATCGTCACGCCTTCCGAGCGCAGCCGCGAGATGATGCGGAACACCTCGTCGACCAGGATGGGCGCGAGGCCCATCGAGGGCTCGTCCAGCAGCACCACCTCGGGGTTCATCATCATCGCGCGCGCCATCGCGAGCATCTGCTGCTCGCCGCCCGACAGCGTGCCGGCCAGCTGCAGCCGGCGCTCCTTCAGGCGCGGGAAGTACTCCATCGCGCGTTCGAGGTCGGCATCGATGTCGCCCTTCCTGCGCGCCCCCGTGAAGCGCGGGAAGGCGCCCAGCAGCAGGTTGTCGTTGACGGTCATCGTCGCGAACACGCGCCGGCCCTCGGGCGAGTGCGCGAGGCCCAGCCGCGCGATGCGGTGCGACTCGCGGCCGGTGATGTCGACGTCGCCCAGCATCACCTTGCCCTCGCGCGGCGCGATCATGCCGGAGATGGCGCGCATGGTGGTGGTCTTGCCGGCGCCGTTGCTGCCGATGAGGGTGACGACCTGGCCCTTGGGCACCTCCAGCGAGATGCCGTGCAGGACTTCGACCTTGCCGTAGCCGGCGTGCAGGTTGGTGATCGAGAGCATGTTGCGGATCTCAGTGGGCGGCGGAGGCGTCGAGCTCTCCACCCAGGTAGGCCTTGATCACTTGCGGATCGGCCTGCACCGCGGCCGGCGTGCCTTCCGCGATCTTCTGGCCGAAGTCCAGCACGGTGACGACATCGCACACCGACATCACCACGTCCATGTGGTGCTCGATGAGGATCAGCGTGATGCCGTGCTCGCGGATCTTGCGGATGATGACGACCAGCTCCTTGATGTCCGGCGCGGTGAGGCCGGCGGCAGGCTCGTCCAGCAGCAGCAGCTCGGGGTTGAGCGCCAGCGCCCGCGCGATCTCCAGCAGGCGCTGCTTGCCGTAGGGCAGGTTGCGCGCCTCCTCGCCGGCGAGGTCCTCGAGCCCCACGAACTTCAGCAACGCATACGCGCGCGCCGTGGCCGCGCGTTCCTCGCGCAGGTAGCGCGGCAGGTGCAGCGCCACGTCCAGCAGGTTGCTGCGATAGGTGTGGTGCAGGCCCACCAGCACGTTCTGCAGCGCCGTCATCTCGCCGAACAGCTGCACGTTCTGGAAGGTGCGCGCGATGCCCGCCAGCGCGATGCGCGACGAGGTCCGGCCCACGATGGACTGGCCCTTGAACGCGATCGAGCCCGCGGTGGGCACGTAGATGCCGGTGAGCACGTTCATCATCGTGCTCTTGCCCGAGCCGTTGGGGCCGATCAGGCCGTGGATGGTGCCGCGGGCCACGTGCAGGGCGACGTCGTTGAGAGCCTTGAGGCCGCCGAACTGCATCAGCACCTTGTCGGCGGCCACCAGGTCCTGCGCGGCGGACGTGGCCGGCTGCGACGCGGCCGTGGACACCGCGCTGGCCGGCGGCGGCAGCGTGGCCGCCGCCGCGGCGTCGCTCGCGCCGTGGCCGCGCCAGCCCAGCGTCTGGCGCACGAAGCCCAGGATGCCGTCCTGCAGGTAGTACACCACCAGCAGCGTGATCAGGCCGAAGATGGACAGCCGCCAGTCGGTCATCGAGGTCAGCACGAACGACAGCACCGCCAGGGCGACGCTGCCGATCACGGGGATCGCCGAGCGCGCCACGGTGGTCTTGCCGCGCGCGACCTGCACCGCGGCGCCGGCCGTCACCAGCGCCGCCAGCGTCACCGAGACGGTGCGGAACAGGTCCAGGTCGTCGAGCAGCTTGGGCAGGATCACGATGATGGCCGCGCCCAGCAGCGCGCCCGAGCGCGTCTTGCGGCCGCCCATGATGATGGCCAGCAGCAGCAGCACCGTCAGCTCGAAGTTCCAGGTGTTGGGCGAGATGTACTTCTCGGAGTAGGCGTACAGCGAGCCCGCCAGGCCGGCCAGGCCCGCGCTGATCACGAAGGCGTAGACCTTGTAGCGGTACACCGACACGCCCATGCAGTCCGACGCCACCGGGCTGCCGCGCAACGCCTCGAACGCGCGGCCCAGGTGCGAGCGCAGGATGCGGTGCACCACCACCAGCGAGGCCACGAGCAGGCCGCAGATCACGAAGTAGTAGCCGCGCTCGTCCAGCGTGACGCCCAGCAGGCGCGGGCGCTGCAGCGTGATGCCCATCGCGCCGTTGGTGAGGTCCGTCATCTCGTTGATGAGGATCTGGACGATGGTGCCGAAGGCCAGCGTCACCATGGCCAGGTAGGGCCCGGTCACGCGCAGCGCGGGCAGCGCCAGCAGCGCGCCGAATACGGCCGTGACGGCCACGCCGGCCACCAGCGTCAGCAGCAGCGGGGCGCCGAACTTCATGAACAGCACGCCCGCGGTGTAGGCGCCGATGCCGAACAGGCCCGCGTGGCCCAGCGACACCTGGCCGGTGTAGCCCACCACGATGTCCAGGCCGAACAGCAGGATCGCGTAGATGGCGATGGTCTGCGCGAGGTGGATGTAGTACGGGTTGGCGACGACGAACGGGAAGCCGACGAGCAGGGCGAGGCCGATCGCGGCGAGCAGGAGCGGGCGCGATTTCATCGTCAGACTTTCTTGATCGCGGTCTTGCCGAACAGGCCGGCGGGGCGCACGGCCAGAACGATCAGCAGCAGCACGAGGCCGGGCACGTCCTGGTAGCCGGTGGACAGGTAGAAGCCAGTGAGCTTCTCCGCGATACCCAGGATGATGCCGCCCACGATGATGCCCATGCCGCTGGTCAGGCCGCCGATGATGGCCACCGCGAACGCCTTCAGGCCCAGCACCGCGCCCATCGTGGAGCCGGTGAGCGTCAGTGGCGCGATGAGCACGCCGGCCAGCGCCGCGCTCATCGACGACAGCGCGTACGAGAACGTGATGACCAGGCCGGTGTTGATGCCCATCAGGCGCGCCGCGTCGCGGTCGTTGAAGGTGGCGACCACGGCCTTGCCCCAGATCGTCTTGCGGTTGAACAGCTCCACCGCGGCCATCATCAGCACCGCGCCGACGACCACGAGGATCTCCATCGGCAGCACGTTGGCGCCGAGGAAGTGGATCGGCGACTCGGGCAGCGGCGACGGGAACTTCAGGTCGTCGTGGCCCCACACGTTCTCGGCCACGTTCTTGAAGATGATGCCCAGCGCGATGGTGGACATGATCCAGCCGAACTCGCTCTTGATCCGGAGCGCGGGCCGCACGCCGATGCGCTCGACCACCGCGCCCTGGATCGCGCCGAACACGCACACCAGCGGGATCATGAGCCAGTAGTTCACGCCCATGCCCACCAGCGTGAGGCCCACCAGCGCGCCCAGCATCAGCGCGTCGCCCTGGCCGAAATTCAGGGTGTCGGACGTGGCGAAGGTGAGCTGGTAGCCGAACGCGATGACCGCGTAGATCATCCCCAGCGCGATGCCGCTGAAGATCAGTTGGGTCAGGATTTCCATGGGCGAAGGTCTCCGCGCGGGGACGCTATTCAAGAGAAACGCCGCCGCGACGAGTGCCGGGGCGGCGTGGACCGGACACGGCGCAGCTTACTTCTTCGCGGCGGGCAGCGCGCCCTTGGCGTTGACGTCCTTCACGCGCACCTCGGAGGCCTTCTTGAAGTCGTCCGGATAGGCGTAGACCACGCGGGTGCCCTTGACCTCGCCGAACACCGGGATGTTGGCGGTGATGGCCTCGTGGTCGGTCCTGGTGAACGGCTTGTTGTACGTGGTGACCACGCCCTCGACCGGCGCCTTCAGGTTCTCCAGCGCGTCCTTGATCTTCTGGCCGTCGGTGGATCCGGCCTGCCTGATGGCCGCGGCCAGCAGGTAGACCGAGTCGTAGCCCTGCGCCGCCGACACCGGCGAATCCATGCGGGCGTTCTTCGGGTTGAAGGTCTTCAGGTACGAGATGATGAAGGACTGGCGCTTGGGCGTGGTGGGCTCCTGGATGAAGGTCTGCGGCATGCGCGCGCCTTCGCCGCCGGGGCCGGCGTTGTCGATGTAGTTGGCCATCGACAGCGTCCAGCTGCCGATCATCGGCACCTTCCAGCCCAGCTTGGTCATGCCGTTGGCGATCTGCGCCAGCTCGGGGCCGATGCCGTACGTGAGGATCACTTCGGCGCCGGCCTCCTTGGCCTTGAGCAGCTGCGCGGTCATGTCCACGTCCTTGATGTTGAACTTCTCTTCCGCGACTGGCTTGATGCCCTTGAGCGCCAGCGCCTTCTCCAGGTCGGCGCGGCCCAGCTGGCCGTAGTTGGTGGAGTCGGCGAGGATGGCCACCTTCTTGAAGCCGCGCTTGGTGACGGCCTCCTCGGCGATCATCGGCGCCTGGATGCTGTCGTTGGCGGCGTTGCGGAAGACGTAGTTCTCGGGCTGGTCGTCGAACTGGTGGGTGAGCACCGAGCCGGTGGCCACGTTGTTCATCACCGGGATCTTGGCGTCCTGGAAGAAGCGCTCCGAGGCCAGGCCCACGCCGGTGTTGATGTAGCCGACGACAGCGACGACCTTCTCCTTGTTGATCAGCTCCTGGGCGATCTGCGCGCCGCGCTCGTTCTTGGCCTCGTCGTCGCGCTCGACGAGCTGGATCTGGCGGCCCAGCACGCCGCCTGCCTTGTTGATTTCTTCGGTGGCCAGCCGCACGCCGTCGCGCATGCTCACGCCCATCGAGGACGAGCCGCCGGTGAACGGGCCGTCCACGCCGATCTTGATCGGGTCGGCGGCGAAGGCCGAGGCGGCCGCGCAGGCCAGGGCGACGACGGTGAGTCGGGAAGTGAACTTCATGGGTTGTCTCCGTTTGGGCAAGCTGTTGTTGCCTCGCGTTGTGATTCAAGGCGAGCTGAACTCAAGCTGATTGTGGTGCCGCTGCTGCCGTTTTCGCCTACGTATTCCCCGCAGATTCGTGCAAACCCCGAGAGCCACGCTGGTGCGCCCCGCACTCGCTGTAAGACCCGCGTCAGGCGACGGCTCGGCGTCATCCCGGCTTCACGTTGCGGACGCCCTCGGCGACCAGAATCGTGAATTCCGAGGCCACCATCGCCGGTTCATGACCCCTGTCGTCCGTTCGCTCCGCGAGGCGCTCCTGACCTTCGCCGCGCTGCTGGCCACGCTCGCCTGCGGCCAGTGGCTCGCGCCGGGCGCCGCGTCGGCCGTGCTCGCGGGGGTGCTGGCGTTGTCGCTGGCGCGCAGCCACCTCGCAGGCGAGCGCGACGGCCGGCTCGAGGCGCTGGTCGCGCTGCCCCTGGTGAGCCTGGCCAGCGTGGGCGTCGGCGGCCTGCTGCGCCACGCGCCCTGGGCGGGCGCGGCCCTGTTCGTCGCCGCGATGTCCGCATCGATCTGGATGCGCCGCTTCGGCCCGCTGGGGCGCCGCGCAGGCTCGCTTTTCGCACTGCCGCTGGTGACGCTGCTCGTCGTTCCGCACCTGTCGCAGGAAGACGGCGGCGCCGTGGCGCGCGTGCTCGTCCCGGTGGCCATCGCCGTCGCGGCGCTGGCCTGGGTCACGGTCGCCGAGGCGCTGGGACGGCGCATCGGATGGATCGCGCCCGCGCCGCCGGCATCCGCCGAGGACGAGGGGCCACGCGCGACCGCGGGCGGCACGCTGCGCCCGCCGGCGCACACGCGCATGGCCTTGCAGATGGCGGCGGCGCTGGCCGCGTCGTTCGTGATCGGCGAGCTGGTGTTTCCGGCGCACTGGGGATGGATCGTGCTCACCGCGTTCATCGTCAACAGCGGCAACCGCGGCCGCCAGGACGTGGTCTACAAGAGTGCGCTGCGCGTGCTGGGCGCGGCGGCGGGGACGGTGGCCGCGGTGGCCCTGTCCGGCACCGCGTCGCTCCGGGGGGCGCCGGCGGCCGCGTTGATCCTGGGTTGCGTCTTCCTCGGCGTGTGGCTGCGGCCGCTGGGCTACGGCTGGTGGGCCCTGTTCGTCACGCTGGCGCTCGCGTTGCTCCAGGGCCTTCAACCGCACGGTGAGGCGCCGCTGGCGTTGCTGGCGCAGCGGCTCGTGGAGATCGCCATCGGCGCCGTGCTGGGCGTGGCGGCCGCATGGTTCGTCTTCCCGATCCGCTCGACGGACGTGCTGCGGCGCCGGATCGCCGACGCGCTCGCGGCGATGGCGGAGGCGCTGGATCCTGGCAACGCGGATCGGCGTCCGGAGCGGATCGCGGCGACGATCGCGCAGGTGGAACAACTGCGGCCGTCGTTCCACGCGCGCCGCCTCGCGCTCGGGCGCTGGCGTCCGCAACAGCCGGTGGAGTGGATCGATGCGCTGGCGGCCTGCCGCGAGCCGGCGATGGTGCTGGCCGCGAACGGCGGGGCGCCGAGCGGGGTGCGCAGGGCGATCGGGGCCGCGCGCAAGGCGATGCGCCACTCGGGCGAGATCGGGGCGGCGTTGGAAGCGTTGAGGCAGGCGCTGGAGCAAGGGTCGGATGGCAGCGGACTGCGGGGACCTTTTGCTCAGAAGCCCACGCCGAGTGGCCGAGATCGGGCAGGAGCGACTGCTTGCCAACGACGGCTTTGGCGAAGCCTGATTCGCTGAACACCTGTTGCTCAGCTTCCAGCGCGCAAGGAATGTCTTAGCTCGTCGCGTCGGATAGTTGGGGCGGTGTCCGTGGCAAGCGCACTTCGAACAGGGTTCCGGACTCAGGTGTGGACGTCACGTGAATTGTTCCGTAGTGCGCGGACGCGACTTCGCGCGCGATGTAGAGGCCGAGGCCCATGTTCGCTCCGCCGACCTGCGCAGAACTCGCCGGCGTCGTACCTCGAACGAGTGGCTCGAAGATGTCCGCAATCAGCTTCGACGCAATGTGCGCTCCGAAATTGTGGACGCGGAGTACGACGCTGTCCAAGTTGGCTGTCTCAAGCGTGATGGAAATCGGCTCGTCGGGTGCTCCGTATTTCAACGCGTTGCCGACGAGGTTAGACACAAGCTGCGAGACCCTCGTTGCATCCCAAATGCCTTCGAGGCTTTCGGCAGACTTAAGGACAATTTCCCGATCTGGATTGGTCGCCGCAAGGTCATGGACGCAATTGCGCACCAGCTCATCAAGTCGAACGTGCTTGAGATCGACCGGGAGCACCGCACCGAGACTGCGACGGGTGTAGGTGAGAACGACGTCGACCAGCCTGCGCATTTGGTCTGCGCTGCGTTGAATCATCTCGACTTCGCGGACGTCTTCGGGTCTGCGCAGCTTCAAAATGCCTGAACACATGGAGATCGTGCTGAGCGGCGTTCGCAAATCATGGCCGAGAACACCCATGAAGAGGCTTCTGGCGCGGTCAACTTCGCTGACGAAGGACTTCAGTGACTCCGCAAGAGCCTGGTCGATCGCCTCGTTGAATCGCGTGACATCGTTCAAGTCCTCGATGCTGGCGTTGCCCGCCGATTCGCTCCACAACCGGAGCACCGTTGCACGGAGCGCACGGAATTCCGAGACCATCTGATTGACCTCGAATCCGCTTCGTACCCGTTGCATGGCATGCGCATGCGACGGCGTCGAAGGCAGGGAGGGGTCCGTGGCACGCTCACCCTGCGATTTCGCCTGCTGTTCTCCAGAATTCTGAAGCGTGCTCATGTCACGAGCCACTTCAACGAGGATGGCGGCGGCGTCGTCGCGCAGAGCGAGGTCGGTCATGCCCTGGCCGACCGAAATCTTCGTGCGGGCAAAGGCCACCCACTCGCCCAGGATGCTCTCTAGGTTGGACGAAATGAAGTCAGCAAGTCGCATTCGTCGTGACCAGTCATACCTGCGTCCAAAACGCCGCACGCTGCGGTTGCGCGCAAGCCAAGAACGTTGATTCTAGGCGCTGGGCGCAGTGCTGCGCGCGTACCTGGTAACGACTCGGCCCGCCGCTTGCTCTCTTGAGTTGGGACAGGATTCCAAAATGACACGTGTGCTGGTGGTCGATGACGAGCGGGACGGAGCGGACGGGCTGGCCATGTTCTTTGGCGCGCTGGGGTATGAGACCGCGACGGCCTGCAGTGGCATTGATGCTCTCGAGGTTGCCGAGAAATTTCGACCCGACGTGGTCATTCTCGATGTCGAGATGCCTCTGATGGACGGCTTCCAGACAGCGCGAGCGCTCAGGGGCCGAAGCGTTGTCCCGGGGCCGTATCTGCTCGCGCTCACGGGGATGGTCGGCGTCGACATGGCAGCCAGCACGAAGGCCTGCGGCTTCGACTTCTACATGCCCAAGCCTGCTGACTTGCCGGAGTTGATGCGTCTGGTGCAGGCGTGTTGTCCTCGACCAGATTCGACAATCGCCTGACCGGCATAGAGCTTTCTCCTGAAACTTGCTTCGACCGGCAGCATATGGATTGCGTAGCTTCGGCATTCGCTCAATGGCCGCTTTTCGGCAATGAATTTGGTGTCAGCGAGAGCTGCATTGGGTCGATCTCTGCCAATCAGTTCAAGCGAATCTCCGGCTGCAACGCACCACAAAGCAGTCCGTTACCCGCCGACCGCCAACCCTGCGGGACGTCGAGATGACGACCCAGGTCATCCGCTCTCCGGCCGACCTCAATCCTCGAACACCCCGTCCCGCTCCGCCAGGTTCACCACCACATGCGCCGGCTCGAAGCGCGCCCCATGCGCCGCCGCCAGCTCGCGCGCGCGCTCGACGAAGCGCTTCGCCCCCATCGCGTTGACGAACTGCAGCGCCCCGCCGTGGAAGGGCGCGAAGCCCCAGCCGAAAATGCTTCCGACGTTGGCGTCGGCCACTGAGCGCAGCACGCCTTCCTCGACGCAGCGCGCGGCCTCGTTGGCCTGCACGAACAGTAGCCGATCGATGAGCTCGCGCTGGGTAGGTTGCTGCGCGGCCACCGGGAACATCCCGGCCAGGCCGGGCCACAGGCTGCGGCCGGCGTCGGTCCAGTCGTAGAAGCCGAGGCTGGCCTTGCGGCCGATGCGGCCCAGCTCGCACATCTGGCGCAGCACCGCCTCGCCCGGGTGCTCGGCGTAGGCCTTGCCCTCGGCGGCGAGATCCTTGCGGGTCTGGTCGGCCACGTGCAGCGCCAGCGTCAGCGACACCTCGTCCTGCAGCGCCAGCGGCGGCATGGGCATGCCGGCCTGCAGGCCCGCGGCCTCGATGTGGCGCGGGTGCACGCCCTCGCGCAGCATCGCCAGGCCTTCCATGACGTAGGTGGCGAACACGCGGCTGGTGTAGAAGCCGCGCGAGTCGTTGACCACGATGGGCGTCTTGCCGATCTGGCGCACGAAGTCGAACGCCAGCGCCAGCGTGGCGTCGTCCGTCTGCTTGCCCATGATGATCTCGACCAGCGGCATCTTGTCCACCGGCGAGAAGAAGTGCAGGCCGATGAACTGCGCCGGGCGCACGCTGGCGGCGGCCAGGCTGGTGATGGGCAGCGTGGAGGTGTTGGACGCGAAGACGGCGTCGGAGGCGAGCAGGCCTTCCGTCTTGCGCGTGACCTCGGCCTTGATGGCGCGATCCTCGAACACCGCCTCGATGACGAGATCGCAGCCGGCCAGGTCCTCGAACTGCACCGTGGGCGTGATGCGCGCCAGCGTTGCGTCGCGCTGCTGCGGCGTGGTGCGGCCCTTGCGGACGGCCTTGTCCAGGAGATCCTGCGAATACTGCCGGCCGCGCACGGCGTTGTCGGCCGACGTGTCCAGCAGCATGACGTCGATGCCGGCCTTGGCCGCGACGTAGGCAATGCCCGCGCCCATCATGCCGGCGCCCAGGATGCCCAGGCGCTTGACCAGCCGCTGCGCGTGGCCGGCCGGCCGCGACGCGCCGCGCTCGATCGCCTGCAGCTGGTACCACAGCGTGCCGATGAGGTTCCTCGATTCCTGCGACATCGCGCAGGCCGCGAAGTAGCGCGACTCGAGCTCCAGCGCCGCGTCGAAGCCGACGACGCCGCCCTCGAACACGCACGACAGGATGTGCGTGATCGCCGGATAGTTGCCGTAGCTCTTGGCCGACACCATCGAGGGCCCCACCGAGAACAGCTGCGCGATTGCGGGGCTGCGCGAGTCGCCGCCCGGATAGCGGAACTTCGGCTGGTCCCACGGCTGCTTCGGCGAAGGGTTCGCGAGGATCCACGCCTTCGCCTGCGCGTGCAGGTCCTCGGCCGACGTCGCCAGCGCCCCCACGAGGCCGGACTTCAGCGCCTGCGCCGCGCGGATGTCGGCGCCTTCGCCCATCCACTGCAGCGCCTGCTGCATGCCCACCAGCCGCGGCATGCGCTGCGTGCCGCCGCCGCCGGGCAGCAGGCCCAGCTTCACCTCGGGCAGGCCGAGGCGCGCCTTGCCGTCGTCAAGCACGATGCGGTGGTGGCAGGCGAGGGCGATCTCGAGCCCGCCGCCCAGGCACTTGCCGTTGATGGCCGCCACCACGGGCTTGCCGCCCAGCTCCATCCCGCGCAGCAGCTTCTTGAAGCGCATCGATTCGTCGAAGGCCTCTTGCGCCGACGACAGCGCGCGCAGGCGGTCGACATCGGCGCCGGCGAGGAAGTCCTTCTTGCCCGAGGCGAGCACCAGGCCCTTGATGGACGCATCGGTGGCGAGGCGCTCGATGAGCGCGGCCAGCGGCACGGCCAGGTCGTCGTCGAGCACGTTCATCGAACGGCCTGGCAGGTCCATCGTGGCGGTGGCGATGCCGTCCGTGTCCACGACCACGGTGAGAGCTTCAGTCATTTCAGATCCTCTCGATGATCGTGGCGATGCCCATGCCGCCGCCCACGCACAAGGTGGCGCAGCCCAGCGACAGGTCGCGGCGCTCCAGCTCGTCGAGCAGCGTGCCGAGGATGATGCAGCCGGTGGCGCCCAGCGGATGGCCCATCGCGATGGCGCCGCCGTTGACGTTGACGCGGTCCAGCGACACGCCGAGGTCGCGCGCCGTCTTCATCGGCACCGCGGCGAAGGCCTCGTTGATCTCCCACAGGTCGATGTCGCTGGCCTGCAGGCCCGCCTTGGCCAGCGCCTTGCGGCAGGCCGGCGTCGGGCCGGTGAGCATGATGGTGGGCTCGGAGCCGATCACGGCCGCGGCGCGGATGCGCGCGCGGGCGCGCAGCCCCGCGCGGGCGCCGGCGTCGCGCGAGCCGACGAGCATCAGCGCGGCGCCGTCGACGATGCCCGAGGCGTTGCCGGCATGGTGCACGTGGGTGATCTTCTCGACCGTCGTGTACTTGCGCAGCGCGGTGGCGTCGAAGCCCATCGCGCCCATCGCCGCGAACGAGGGTTCCAGCCTGGCCATCGCCTCCATCGTGGCGTTGGCGCGGATGGTCTCGTCCTCGGCCAGCATCAGCAGGCCGGCGATGTCGTGCACGGGCACGACGGACTTCTTGAAGCGCCCGTCCGCGCGCGCGGACGCGGCGCGCTGGTGCGACTGCAGCGCGTACGCGTCGAGGTCGTGGCGCGAGAAGCCTTCCAGCATCGCGATCAGGTCGGCGCTGATGCCTTGGGGGATGAAGGAGATGCCCTGGTTGATGCGCGGATCCATGAACCACGCGCCGCCGTCCGAGCCCATCGTCCAGCGGCTCATGGACTCGATGCCGCCGGCCACGACGAGGTCCTCGAAGCCGCTGGCTACCTTGGCCGCGGCCAGGTTCACGGCCTCCAGGCCCGACGCGCAGAAGCGCGACAGCGTGACGCCGGCCACGCTCTCGGCCCAGCCGGCGTCCAGCACCGCGGTGCGCGCGATGTCGGCGCCTTGCTCGCCAACGGGCGTGACGCAGCCCAGCACGACGTCGTCCACCAGCGCGGTGTCGAGGTCCAGGCGCTGCTGCAACGACTTCAGCAGGCCGCGCAGCAGCCACACGGGCGTGGCCTGGTGCAGGCTGCCGTCCTTCTTGCCCTTGCCGCGTGGAGTGCGAACGTGGTCGAAGATGTACGCGTCGGACATGGTGTTATGTCTCACATTTCTAGGGTTTGCCGGCCGCAGGCCCGACCGAGCTCTCGGGAAGCGAGGATCACATCCGAGCCGAACCGAGCTACCCCTCGGGGGGCAGCGACCGGAGGGAGCGTGGGGGCCAACATTTATTTCCCCAAGCCACGCTTGACCGTGGCGTTGATGATGCGCAGCTCGGCCAGCGACGCGTCGATGTGCGCGCGCTTCTGCTCGAGCTCGGCGATCGCCTTCGATGTCTTGTCCAGGACGTACTTCATCTGCACGGTGCGGCCCTCGCCGTGCGTGCCGTACAGGTCGAGGTAGTGCTTGATCTCGGCCAGCGACGAGCCGATGGCCTTGGCGCGCAGGATCAGCGACAGCCGGGCGCGGTCGCGCCGCGTGTAGACCCGCGTGCCGTTGACGCGGCGCGGGGCCAGCAGGCCCTTGTCCTCGTAGAAGCGGATGGCGCGCGGCGAGATCGAGAACTCCTTGCAGAGCTCGGCGATCCCGAACAGCTCGCCGGCGTCGTCGCTGCGGTGGTCGGCCACCACCTCGTCGGCGGTCTGCGTGCGTTGGGCCGTGGCGTTGCGGGGCGACATCGAAGGCTGCGGGTTCACGATGGTCAGACGATGCGTTGAAGCTTCAGCGCGACGCTCATGTCGCCCGAGACCTTGAACCTGCCCATCATGAAACCGGTGGTCGGCTCCAGCTCGCCCGACAGCAGGTCGCCCAGCGTGTCCACGCCCAGCGCAACGGTGCAGTCGGCCACCAGCGACGCGTCGTTCGACAGCGTGTTGGGAACCTTGGTGGCGTCGATCACGACGGCGCCGTCGGAGCCGCAGTCGAACTTCAGCACGGCGCCGAGGCCGCAGTCCTCGCCGACCTTGGCGCGCAGTCGTTCGGTGGCGGTCTGGATGTCCATGGGTTGCTTTCGGTGGGATGGGTTGGATGGCCGGCGGCCGCTGACGCGGACGAACGGGGCCATGCTAGGCCTTGCAACTGACGTCGCCATCAGTGTAATTCCCGATCAGGCATGAGGTTGACGTTAACGTCACCCTGAAGCCTAATGCGGCACGCCTTCGCTTCTTCCACCCACTGCCGGAACCATGACGACAGACCATCCCGATCCGTCCGCCCGCTACCGCAGCGTGTTCGCGCCCGGCCTGTTCTCCGGCCAGCGCGTGTGGGTCACCGGCGGCGGCTCGGGCATCGGGCGCGCGGTGGCGCACGAGCTGGCCTCGCTGGGCGCCGACGTGGTCATCAGCGGACGCAGCGTCGACAAGCTCGAGCGCGTGGCCGCCGAGATCCGCGAGGACGGTGGACGCTGCACCTGGCGCGTGTTCGACATCCGCGACGACGAGGCCGTCAAGGCCAACGTGGCCGACGTCATCGCCACGGAAGGCGTCGTTCACGGCCTGGTCAACAACGCCGGCGGCCAGTTCCCCGCGCCGATGATGGCCATCAGCAAGCGCGGCTTCGAGGCGGTGGTGGCCAACAACCTCACCGGCGGCTTCCTGATGATGCGCGAGCTGTTCCTGCAGAGCTTCCAGGTGCACGGCGGCGCCGTCGTCAACATGACGGCCGACTTCCGCAACGGCATGCCCGGCATGGCGCACTCGGGCGCGGCGCGCGCGGGCATGAGCAACCTCACGATGACGGCCTCCTTCGAATGGGCCTCGTCCGGCGTGCGCGTGAACGCGGTCGCGCCGGGCTGGATCGCCTCCAGCGGCATGGACACCTACGGCGGCGCCATGAAGACGCTGATCCCGAAGCTGAAGCGCCACGTGCCGCTGCGCCGCATGGGCCTGGAGGCCGAGGTCAGCGCGGCCATCGTGTTCCTGCTGTCGCCGGCCGCGTCGTTCATCACCGGGGTCACGCTGCAGATCGACGGCGGGGCCTCGCTGGGCTCGCCGCTGTTCCCGTCGGTCGACCACGACCGGTCGGTGCCGTTCGACGGCTTCCATCGCGCGGTCACGCCGGCCGTGCTCCAACAAGACAAGCCGGAAGCCGCCTGATGCCCGCGATCGTCTCCAGGCTGAACCCGAAATCCGCGGCCTTCGCCACCAACGCCGCGCGCATGGCCGAGCGCCTTTCCGATGTGCGCAAGCTCGAGCAGCAGGTGATCGCCGAGAGCGCGTCCAAGCGCGACAAGTTCGAGAAGCGCGGCCAGCTGCTGCCGCGCGAACGCGTGGCACGGCTGCTCGATCGCGGCAGCGGCTTCCTGGAGCTGTCCACGCTCGCCGGGCTGGGCATGCACGATGACGACGGCAAGAGGTCGGTGCAGGGCGGCGGCTCCATCGTCGGCATCGGGCTGGTGGCGGGCAAGCGCGTGGTGATCTCGGCCAGCGACAGCGCGTTGAAGGGCGGCACCGTGTCGCCCATGGGCCTGCGCAAGGCCTTGCGCGCGCAGCAGGTGGCGCTGGAGAACAAGCTGCCGCTGATCTACCTGGTGGAATCGGGCGGCGCCAACCTGATGTACCAGAGCGAGATGTTCGTGGAGGGCGGGCGCAGCTTCGCCAACCAGGCGCGGCTGTCGGCCGCGGGCATCCCGCAGGTCGCGGTGGTGCACGGCTCGTCCACGGCCGGCGGCGCCTACCTGCCGGGCCTGTCCGACTACGTGGTGCTGGTGCGCGGGCGCTCCAGCATCTACCTGGCCGGGCCGCCGCTGGTGAAGGCGGCCATCGGCGAGGATGCCACCGACGACGAGCTGGGCGGCTCGCAGACCCACGCCGAGGTCACGGGCCTGGGCGAGTACCTGGGCGAGGACGACGCGCACGCCATCGCGATCGCGCGCGAGCTGGTCGACAAGCTGCAATGGGACGCCGCGCCGCCCGCGAACGCCGCCGTCGAGCCGCTGTACCCGGCCGAGGAGCTGATGGGCGTGGTGCCCGCCGACGAGCGCGAACCCTACGACGTGCGCGAGGTCATCGCGCGCCTGGTCGACGGCTCCGACTTCCTCGAGTTCAAGCCCGGCTTCGGCGCCGACACCTTGTGCGGCCATGCGCGCGTAGCCGGCCAACTGGTGGGCATCCTGGGCAACATGGGCCCGATCCAGCCCGCCGGCGCGAACAAGGCCGCGCAGTTCATCCAGCTGTGCGACCAGTCGGGCACGCCGCTGGTCTTCCTGCAGAACACCACCGGCTACATGGTGGGATCGGCGGCGGAGCGCGGCGGCGCGATCAAGCACGGCGCCAAGATGATCCAGGCCGTGGCCAACGCGCGCGTGCCCAAGTTCACCTTCGTCATCGGCGGTTCGTTCGGGGCGGGCAACTACGGCATGTGCGGCCGCGGCTTCGACCCGCGCTTCATCTTCAGCTGGCCCAACGCGCGCACCGCGGTGATGGGCGGCGCGCAGGCCGGCAAGGTGATGGAGATCGTCGGCGCGGGCAAGCTCGCGCGTGCCGGCGCACCGGTCGACGAGGAGGCGCTGGCCGCGATGGGCAACCAGCTGCGCGACCGCATCGACCGCGAGTCCCACGTGCTGTTCGGCACCGCGCGGCTGTGGGACGACGGCATCGTCGACCCGCGCGACACGCGCCGCGTGCTCGCGCTGGCGCTGGCGCTCGCGCGCGAGGCCGAATCGCGCGCCTTGCGCCCCAACGCCTTCGGCATTGCCCGCTTCTAGAACGATTCCAAGAGACAAGACCATGAAATTCACGACCGAACACAAGGCCCTTTCCGAGACCGTCTCCCGCTTCGTCGCCAAGGAGCTCAACCCGTTCGTGCCCAAGTGGGAGGCCGACGAGCAGTACCCCGCGCACGAGGTGATGAAGAAGCTGGGCGACCTCGGCCTGCTGGGGCTGAAGTACCCGGAGGAGTTCGGCGGCGCCGGGCTCGACTTCTCCTACTCGATGGTGATGGCCGAGGCGCTGGGCGACTGCACCTGCGGCGGCGTGCCCATGTCCATCGGCGTGCACACCGACATGTGCACGCCCGCGCTGGCCCGCTTCGGCTCCGACGAGCTGCGCCGCGAGTTCCTCGCGCCGTCGATCGCGGGAGACATCGTCGGCTGCGTGGCCGTGAGCGAGCCCGGCGGCGGCTCCGACGTCGCGGCCATCAAGACCACGGCGCGCAAGGACGGCGGCGACTACATCATCAACGGCAGCAAGATGTGGATCACCAACGGCCTGCAGGCCGACTGGTGCTGCCTGCTCGTGAACACCAGCGACGGCCCGGTGCACAAGAACAAGAGCCTCGTCATCGTGCCGATGAACCTGCCCGGCATCACCAGGCAGAAGATCCACAAGATCGGCATGGACTCGTCCGACACCGCGCTGCTGTTCTTCGACAACGTGCGCATCCCGCAGCGCTACCTGATCGGCCAGGAAGGCATGGGCTTCGCGTTCCAGATGATGCAGTTCCAGGAGGAGCGCATGTGGGGCGCGGCCTCGTCGCTGCGCAGCCTGGATCGGCTGATCGACCTCACCATCGCCTACACCCGCGAGCGCCAGGCCTTCGGCAAGAGCATCCTCGACAACCAGGTGGTGCACTTCCGCCTGGCCGAGCTGCGCACCGAGGTGGCGGCGCTGCGCGCGCTCACCTACCAGTGCTGCGAGCTCTACGTCTCGGGCAAGGACGTGAGCAAGCTGGCGTCCATGGCCAAGCTCAAGTGCGGGCGCCTCAGCCGCGAGGTGGCCGACAGCTGCCTGCAGTACTGGGGCGGCATGGGCTTCACGCGCGACAACCCGATCTCGCAGGCCTACCGCGACTCGCGCCTGATCTCCATCGGCGGCGGCGCCGACGAGGTGATGCTGGGCATCATCTGCAAGCTGGAAGGAACCTTGCCGAAGGGAAGCCACTGATGGCCGGCACCCTCGACGTCCGCGCCGACGGCGGGGTCCTGCACATCACGCTGAACCGGCCGGCGGCGCGCAACGCGATGTCGCTGCGCATGGTCGACGAGCTGCACGACGTGTTGACGGCCGCAGAGGCCGCCGGCCACGTGCGCGCCATCGTGCTGCGCGGCGCGGGCGGCCACTTCTGCGCCGGCGCCGACCTGCAGGACATGGCCCAGGCGCGCCAGCGCGAGCTGGCCGGCGACGCGCACGCCATCGCCGCGGTCAACGCCCGCTTCGGCGCGCTGTGCGGCGCCTTCGCGCGCACGGGCCTCGCCACGATCGCCGTACTGGAGGGCGCGGTGATGGGCGGCGGCCTGGGGCTCGCGTGCGTCGTCGACGTGGCGCTGGCGGGGCAGGGCGCGCAGCTGCGCCTGCCCGAGACCTCGCTGGGCGTGGTGCCCGCGCAGATCGCCGCGTTCCTCGTCGAGCGCGTCGGCGCCTCGCAGGCGCGCCGGCTGGCCGTGACCGGCGGCAGGCTGGACGCCGCCCAGGCGCTGGCCATCGGCCTGGTCCACGAGGTGCACGAAGACGGCGCCGCGCTCGACGCCGCGCTCGCGTTGACGCTGGCGCAGACGCTGCGTTGCGCGCCCGGCGCGATCGCGGCCACCAAGGCGTTGATGGCGCGCGCGCTGCACACGCCAGCGGTCGATCTCGTCGACGACGCGGCGCAGCTGTTCGCCGACGCGGCGCGCGGGCCCGAGGGGGTCGAGGGCATGGCCGCCTTCCTGCAGAAGCGTTCGCCGTCGTGGGCTCCGCAATGAACAAGATCCTGATCGCCAACCGCGGTGAAATCGCCTGTCGCGTGATCCGCACCGCGCGGGCGCTGGGCTATCGCACGGTCGCGGTCTACAGCGAGCCCGATGCCGCCTCGCCCCACGTCGCGCTGGCCGACGAGGCCGTGGCGCTGGGCGGGCAGACGGCCGCCGAGTCCTATCTCCGCATCGACGCCGTGCTCGCCGCGGCCGCGTGCACCGGTGCCGACGCGGTGCATCCCGGCTACGGCTTCCTGTCCGAGCGCGCCGACTTCGCGCAGGCCTGCGCCGATGCCGGCCTCGTGTTCATCGGCCCGCCGGCCTCGGCCATCACCGCGATGGGCGACAAGGCGGGTGCGAAGCGGCGCATGCTGGCCGCGGGCGTGCCCTGCGTGCCGGGCTATCTCGGCGACGACCAGTCCGACGCCGCGTTGATGCGGGAGGCGGAGGCGCTGGGCTACCCGCTGCTGGTCAAGGCCGTGGCCGGCGGCGGCGGGCGCGGCATGCGGCTCGTCCATGCCGCGGCCGAGCTCGCGGAGGCGATCGCGGGCGCGCGGCGCGAGGCCGCGTCGGCCTTCGGCGACGGCACGCTGATGCTGGAGCGCCTCGTCACGGAAGGGCGCCACATCGAGATCCAGGTCTTCGCCGACACCCACGGCAACGTGCTGCACCTGGGCGAGCGCGACTGCAGCGCGCAGCGCCGGCGCCAGAAGGTGATCGAGGAATCGCCGTCGCCCTTCGTCGACGCCGGGATGCGTGCCGCCATGGGCCGCGACGCGGTCGCCGCGGCGCGCGCCGTGGGCTACGTGGGCGCGGGCACGGTCGAATTCATCGTCGACGCGCAGCGCCGCCACTACTTCCTGGAGATGAACACGCGGCTGCAGGTGGAGCATCCCGTCACCGAGTGCGTGACCGGGCTCGACCTCGTGGAGTGGCAACTGCGGGTGGCCGCCGGCGATCCGCTGCCGCTGCGGCAGGACGAGATCACGTGGACGGGCCATGCCATCGAGGCCCGCCTCTACGCGGAGGATCCCTACGACGGCTTCGCGCCGCAGGCCGGACGCATCGCGCACTGGCGCCCCGCGCGCGCGCTGCGGGCGGGACGCGCGGACGCGGGCACGCAGGGCGTGCCGGCCGGCCTGCTCGCGTCGGTGCGCATCGACGACGGCATCGCCGAGGGCGGCGTCGTATCCCCTTACTACGACGCGATGGTGGCCAAGGTGATCGTGCACGGGCGCGATCGCGCGGACGCGCTGCGCCGCCTGGGCGCGGCGCTGGAGGACAGCCCGCTGCTGGGCCTGCGCAACAACGGCCGCTACCTGCGCGACCTGGCGCGGCATCCCGAGTTCGTCGCGGGCGCGGTCACCACGAAGCGCCTCGACGACTGGGCCGCCGCGCGCGATCCGATCAACGTGGCGCCGCTGCCCGACGACGAGGACTGGGCCATTGCGGCCGCGCTGCGCGCGCAGGCGCCGGCGTCCGCGCCCACGAGCGGGCCGCTGGCCGCCAGCGTCGCCACGCGCCGCGTCGCGCTCGCGTGTGCGGGCGTCACGCGGACGCTGGCGGTGGAGCGCGGCACGCGCGTGACAGTGGGCGATCGCGAGCTCGAGGTGCTGCTGCACGCGCCCGACGCCGACGGCTGGCGTGCGGTCGACATCGACGGCGTGCGCCGCCAGCGCCTGGTCGTGGACGACGGGCAGGGCGTGCACGTCGCGCGCGACGCCGCCGTGCATGTCTTCGCCGAGCCCTCGCCGTTCCCGCAGCCTGACGCCGGTGCCGCGGCCCGCGTGGCGCGCGCGCCGGTGGCCGGCGTCGTGGCGCAGGTGGCCGTCGCGCCGGGCCAGCGCGTCGTCGCCGGCCAGCCGCTGGTGTGCGTCGAGGCGATGAAGATGGAGATGTGGCTCAACGCGGCCGCCGGCGGCGTCGTGGGCGCGGTGCACGTGGCGCCGCGCGACACGGTGGCATCGGGGGCGGTGCTGGTGGAGCTGGACCTGGACAAGACGGAGGCGACTGAATGAACGAGGCCATCCTCACCTGCGCGCTGACCGGCGTGCTCACCGACCCGGCGCAGCATCCGGTGCCCGTCACGGCCGCTCAGATGGCCGCCGAGGCGCGCGACGCGTTCAACGCCGGCGCGTCCATCATGCACGTGCACATCCGCCGCCAGGACGAGGGCCAGGGCCACCTGCCGTCGTGGGATCCGGACGTGGCCGAGGACGTGTGCGGCGCGATCCGCGCCGCGTGCCCGGGCGTGATCATCAACCTCACCACCGGCGTGATCGGCAAGGACATCAGCGGCCCGGTGGCCTGCATCGAACGCGTGAGGCCCGAGATCGCGGCCTGCAACGCGGGCAGCCTCAACTACCTGAAGCTGCGCGCCGACGGTCGCTGGGCCTGGCCGCCGATGGTGTTCGACAACCCGGTGGCCAAGGTGCAGCAGTTCCTGGACGCGATGGAGGCCGCGGGCTCGCATCCCGAGTTCGAGTGCTTCGACGTGGGCATCGTGCGCTCGGTGGGCATGTACCTGAAGTCCGGCATGTTCAAGCCCACCATGGGCACGCCCGAATACAACCTGGTCATGGGCGTGGCCTCGGGCATGCCCTGCGACGCCGACCTGCTCGAGCTCCTGCCGCGCTGGATCGCCCCGGGCGCCGTCTGGCAGGCCACGCTCATCGGCCGCGAGGAGATCTGGCCGGTGCACCAGAAGACCGCCGAGCTGGGCGGCATGCTGCGCACCGGGCTGGAGGACAGCTTCTACCTGCCGGGCGGGGAGCGGGCGAGCGGGAACGGCGTGATGATCGCGGCGCTGGCGAAGTGCGCCGAGCGGGTGGGACGGCCTATCGCGTCGCCGGCGCGGGCGAGGGAACTGCTGGGGCTGCGTGCCGGCTGAGCGCCGCGGAACGGGCGGTTTTCCCGCCGTTGCGCGCTCCCCGGGTGGGAGAGGACTTGCATCGCGCCGGTGCGTCCGTATGCTCGAGCCGATGTCCACAACCGTTCGATCGAACTGCCTTGGATCACCTGCTTCGGGAGCGTCACGGACAGCGTCCACCGCCGCCTGCCCCTCCGTTTGACGACATCGCCTGGCGGGGCGATGATGGTTCCATGGAACAACGACTCCGCGCGATCGAGGATCGCCTGCTCACCGTCGAAACGAAGCTGGATCGCGTCGCCACGCGCGACGACGTGCGCGCCATCGAGGCGTCGGTCTCGCGCATCGAATCGAGCTTCCATCGCGAACTGCATGCCCTGACGTGGAAGCTCATCGGCGTCGTCATCGCGCTCTCCGCCGGCGCCCTGGCGTTCGCGAGGCTCTACCACCCTTGAGCAAGACCTCGCACGGGATTCACCAGCCATGATCGCAATCGCCGGCGGCCTCCTCGCCCTGTTGGGCATCCTGTCGGGCGCGCTGCTCGCCGCCGCGCCGCTGGGCCTGGTCGCGGCCGCGCCGGGCCTGTCGCTGTGGATCCTGTTCCCGCTGCTGACGCTGCTCGGCTGGTTCCTGCTGGTCGTCAGCGACCTGGATCCGGCGCGCGGCTTCGCCACCAGGGCCGTGGCCGCGCCGCTGTTCGCGATCGCGCTGCTGTCGGTGCTGGGCCTCGTCGGCGCGGGTGCCGGACTCGTGGCCGTCAGCGGCGCCGCGGGCACCTCGCCGCTGTGGTACGTGGCCATCGTCGGCGGCTTCCTCGGCGCGCTGGGCACCGCCGCCTACAGCCGCCGCGGCGCGCCGCCTCAGAGCCTGTGAATGGATCCTGCGAGTCGCTCGGGCGTGTGGGATTCGTTCGCGGGTTCTGGCCCGTCCTGAACACCTCGGGGAATCACTTAGGTGGAATGACGGCCCAGCCGCTCATCGGATTGCGCCGCTGACGGCGCGGCAGTGGTCTTCGCGGGCCCGATAAGAAACCCATGGAGACTTGCCGATGACGACCTTGCTTCGCCGTCGGGCGCCCGTGCTGGCGCTCGCCTGTTTCGTTCCGCTGGCCGCCAGCGCCTCCACGGCCTGCGATCGGCTGCTGCGGCAGTTCGGCCCGGCCCTCGCCGACGCCACCTGCGTGGACAGCGCCGACCTCACCACCACCAACCCCGACACCACGCCGGCCAACAACGCCATCGCCGGCCTGCCGGCGTTCGCGTTCACGCCGCAGACCGATCGAGCGACGATCGCGCCGAGCGCCGCCAAGCGCACGCCCGTCACCAAGGTCGTGCCGGGCATCCAGCTGAATGGCCGCATCGCGTCCGACCCCACCGGCCAGGCGCGCTTCCTGTTGCGCCTGCCGCAGGACTGGAACGGCCGCCTCGTGGTGGCCGGCGCCTCGGGCACGCGCAGCGAGTTCAACGGCGACTTCGCGTGGAGCGACTACGTGGTGCAGAAGGGCTATGCCTATGCGTCGCAGAACAAGGGCGTGCTCAACCTGCAGCTGACCACGTCGGCCGATCCGCTGGGTTGCCGCCTGAATCCGGTGTCGACCACCTTCGTGAACTTCTACGACAACGGTCCCGACCAGCAGTTCTCGCGCTGGACCGAGACCATGATCAAGGCCGCGCGGCTCGCGCGCCAGGGCGTGATCTCCAACTACGGCCGCCCGGCGCGCTTCGTCTACGCCGTGGGCACGTCCAACGGCGGCTACCAGGTGCGCCGCGCCATCGAGACCGCGCCCGAGCTGTTCGACGGCGGCGTCGACTGGGAAGGCACCTTCGTCGACGAGCACGCGCCCAACCTGCTCACCGACCTGCCGGCCGCGATCCTCAACTACAACGACTACGCGGCCTCCGGCCTCGACGCCAACAGCACCGCCGCGAAGAACATCCGCGCCGCCGGCTACCCGCCCGACATCGTCGCCAGCCCCACGTCGACGCTGTGGACCAGCTACTGGGCGCAGTTCTGGGAAGTGACGCAATGCCAGTGGCAGAAGCGGCTCGACCCCACCTACGACACCTACGGCTCGGGCACCGGCACGTACAACTACGTCGCGCGGCTCTCGGCCTCCGACGTGGGCGCGCAGGTGGCATCGTTCGCGACGACGGGCCGCATCCAGCGCCCGCTGGTCACCGTGGCCGGCACGATGGACGCGCTGCTGCCCATCGACCACCATGCGCGCGCCTATGCCCGCAAGGTGGCGGCCGCGCAGGCGAACGACGGCTGGGGCCCGCACCACGACGAGCGCGACGCGCCGTACCGGCTCTACGAGGTGCAGAACGGCAACCACATCGAGACCTACCAGGACGCGTTCCCGCAACTCGCGCTGATCGAACCCCACGCGCACGCGGCGTTCGACCTGCTGGTGGCGCACGTGGAGACGCGCGCGGCGCTGCCGGCGAGCCAGTGCGTGGCCAAGGGCGCCAGCATCGCCCAGTCGCCCACGCAGCCGGGGCATTGCGCGGCGCTCTACGCGCCCTGAACGGGCCCTACTTGCGCAGCCGCCGGATCCACTTGTCCAGCAGGTCGCGGTGGTCCGGCGGCAGCGACACCCACGTGCCGCCGCAGCACAGGTCGGGTCCCTGCAGCACCAGGTAGCTGGTGCGGATGGTGCCGGTCACGGGCGTGATCCTCGTGGGCTCGTTCAGCCCCGGCACGCCCATCGCGAAGTTCAGCACGGTGCTGGGCGGGATGTGCAGGTCGGTGACCAGTCCCACGCCGCTTTCCGAAAGATCGCGCACGCGCACCTCGATCACCTGGCCGCCCGGCAACTGCACTCGCGCCGGCCACGACACCTTGACGCGATGCTCCTTGCGGCCGTCGATCGGCACGGCGCCGAGCAGCGGATTGCCGGGCGGTGCGGACTGGACGGGGGATGGCGGCGCGGGAGCGTCGAACAGGGCGTCGACGTCTTCGGGTGGGGTCGTCATGTCGGGGCAGGGCGATCAGGCGGCTTCTTCCGGCTCGGGCGCCTGCGCAGCGGGAGCGAGCGGGTCGAGGTAGAACTGCATTCTTGCGAGTTTCGCGTACAGCCCGTCGCGCTGCATCAATTCCTGATGGTTTCCCTCTTCCACGATGCGGCCCTGTTCCATCACCACGATGCGGTCGGCCTTCTGCACGGTGGCCAGGCGGTGGGCGATGACCAGTGTGGTGCGGTCGGCCATCGCGGCCTCCAGCGCCGCCTGGACCATCCGCTCGCTCTCGGCGTCGAGCGCGCTGGTGGCCTCGTCCAGCAACAGCAGCGGCGGGTTCTTGAGCATCGCGCGCGCGATCGCGATGCGCTGGCGCTGGCCGCCCGACAGCCGCACGCCGCGCTCGCCCAGGAAGGTCTTGTAGCCCTCGGGCAGGCGGCGGATGAACTCGTCGGCGAAGGCCGCGCGGGCGGCGGCGATCACCTCGTCGTCGGTGGCGTCGGGGCGGCCGTAGCGGATGTTCTCCATCGCGTCGGCCGAGAACACCGTGGAGTCCTGCGGCACGATGCCGATGCGCGAGCGCAGCGCCTCCAGCGACGTGGCGCGCACGTCGACGTCGTCCACCAGCACGCTGCCGGCGCCGGTGTCGTAGAAGCGCAGCAGCAGCTGGAACACCGTGCTCTTGCCGGCGCCGCTGGGGCCCACCAGCGCCACGGTCTCGCCGGGCCTGACGCGCAGCGAATAGTCGGCCAGCGCCGCATGGGCCGGCCGCGACGGGTAGTGGAACTGCACGTGGCGCAGCTCCACCGACGAGCCCGCGCGCGTGGGCGGCAGGGCCTGCGGCGCGGCGGGATCCGTCACCGGCGACACGGCGGCCAGCAGCTCCATCAGGCGCTCGGTGGCGCCAGCGGCGCGCAGCAGGTCGCCGTAGACCTCCGACAGCACGGCCACGCTGCTGACCAGCAGCAGCACGTAGATGACCGTCTCGCCGAGGTGGCCGGCGCTGACCTCGCCGGCGATGACCGCCTGCGTGCCCTGGTACAGGCCCCACAGCAGCGCGCCGAACGTGGCGCTGATGATGAAGGCGACGAGCATGGAGCGCACCAGCGTGCGCTTGCGCGCGGTGTCGAACGCGTTCTCGGTGGACACCGCGAAGCGCTCGGCCTCGCGGTCTTCCTGCGTGTAGCTCTGCACCACGGGGATGGCGTTGAGCACCTCGGCGGCGATCGCGCTGGAGTCGGCCACGCGGTCCTGGCTGGCGCGGCTCAGCTTGCGCACGCGCCGCCCGAAGACCACGGCCGGCGCCACCACCAGCAGCAGGATGCCCAGCACCTGCGTCATCACGGTGGGGTTGGTGACGATGAGCATCACCATCGCGCCGATGCCCATCACGCCGTTGCGCAGGCCCATCGACAGGCTGGAGCCGACCACCTGCTGCACCAGCGTGGTGTCGGTGGTCAGGCGCGACAGCACCTCGCCGGTGGCGTTGGTCTCGAAGAAGGCCGGGCTCTGGCGCACCACGTGGCGGTAGACGGCGCTGCGCAGGTCGGCGGTGATGCGCTCGCCCAGCCAGGTCACCGTGTAGAAGCGCAGCGCGGAGAACACGCCCAGCGCCACGCCCACGCCGAACAGCGCGAGGAAGTGGTCGCGCAACGCCAGCAGGCGGTTGCCGTTGGCGACGGCCGTGGTGGCGCCGCCGGCCACGATGGGCGAGTTGGCCAGGCCGCCGTCGATGAGCTTGCGCAACGCCATCGGGAACAGGAGCGTGGTGAGCGCCGCCAGGATCAGGAACAGGATCGCCGCGGCGATGCGCCCCCGATACGGGCGAAGAAAGGGAAGCAGGCCAGACAGCGAGCGCGGGGAGGCCGCCTTCGCGCGTTCGGAAGCAGTGGTCATATCGGTCGAAGTCTACGGTCTGCGGGTGACAGGGGACTTTCGCGGGGCGACAAAGGGTATACCCCCACGCAATTAAAGCCTATTCAATGATTGTCGACGCAGTCATTGCCTAAGCAAGTATATTTGCGTCCATGTCATCCACCAACGATCCCCACCTGCGGGCCGATTTCTACTCTGCCGAGGGCTACACCCAGGAAGAGAGCATCGGGTCCGTGCTCAAGGGTGTCGTCGGGTCCATCACGAGCCAGGTCGACCGCCGCCTGGTCGACCACGACCTCACGCACGCCCAATGGGTGCCGCTGTTCAAGCTGGCGCACGGCGAGTGCGGCACCGTGGCCGAGCTCGCCCGCAAGCTGCAGAGCGACCCGGGCGCCATGACGCGCGCGCTCGACCGTCTCGAGGCCAAGGGCCTGGTGGCCCGCGTGCGCTCCAGCGAGGACCGGCGCGTGGTCAATCTCGAGCTGACCGAGGCCGGCCGCGAGGTGGCCGCCGTCGTGCCGGCCGTGCTGGCCGAGGTGCTCAACCTGCACCTGGCCGGCTTCTCCAAGGAAGAGTGGCGCGCGCTGCTGGGCATGCTCAAGCGCATGCGCGCCAACGGCGAAGCCCTGCGCACCGCCCCCAGCAACAACGCAGCGACCCCCGACTGAAAGATCTCCCATGAACTGCGCCAAGCAACCCCAAGACTGCCCGCGCCGCGCCGGCGCGTCCCCCAAGACCGGTGAGCCGCAGGTGGAGCGCCGCGCCACGCGCCGTCCCACGCACCGCGGCCTTGACCTCGACATGCCGCGCGTGCTGTCCGCGAGCACCTTCGCCGTGGCCGTCGCCTCGGCCGCCATGCTGATGCTGGCCGGCTGCGCCTCGATGGGCAGCCAGTCCGCTCCCGCCACGGCCCGCACGGCCGATTCGCTGGGCCTGTCCGCCGCGCAGCAGACCACCTCGGTCGATGCGCAGTGGTGGAAGCAGTTCGGCGACGCGCAGCTGAGCGCGCTCGTCGACAAGGCCCTGGCCGGCTCGCCCAACCTCGCGGCCGCGCAGGCCCGCGTCGCGCGCGCGCAGGCGGTGGTGGACAACGCCCGTGGCGCCGAGCTCCCGCACGTCGACTTCGACGCGAGCGTCAAGCGCGAGCTCCTCTCGCGCAACGGGCTGTTCCCGCCTCCGTACGGCGGCAGCATCTTCAACCAGTCCAACGCCGCGTTCGGCCTGAAGTGGGACGCGGACCTGTTCGGCCGCCAGAAGGCCGACATCGAGGCGGCGCTGGGCAGCGCCCGCGCCGCGCGTGCCGACGCGGACGTCGCCGCGCAGCAGATCGCCGTCCAGGTGGTGCGCAGCTATTTCTCGCTGGCCCGCCTCGAGAGCCAGCGCGCCGTCGCCCAGCGCACGTACGACCAGCGCAAGCAGATGCTGTCGCTGATCACGCAGCGCGTGCAGGCCGGCCTCGACACCGTGGTCGAGCAGAAGCAGGGCGAGGGCGCGCTGCCCGACACCCTTGCGCAGATCGAGTCGCTCGACGAGCAGATCGACCTCACCCGCCACATGCTGGCAGCGCTCACGGCGCAGCCGATGCAGTCGCTGGCCGCGCTGGCGCCCACGCTGGACCAGCTCCAGGTGTCGCCGCAGCCGCCGGTGCTGGGCGCCGACCTGATCGCGCGCCGGCCCGACGTCGCCGCCGCCCTGGCGCGCGCGGAGGCCGCCAACCAGCAGGTGGCGTCGCAACGCGCGCAGTTCTATCCGGACATCAACTTCTCGGCCGGCTTCGGGCTCGACTCCATCAGCCTGAAGAACTTCCTCGAGCTGCCCAGCAAGGAGTGGTCGTTCGGCCCCGCGCTGCACCTGCCCATCTTCGAGGGCGGCCAGCTGCGCGCCCAGCTGAAGGGCAAGGCGGCCGACCGCGACGCCGCGATCCAGGCCTACAACCAGCAGGTGATCGACGCCGTGCGCGAGGCGGCCGATGCCGCCACGTCCGCGGCCTCCATCGGCCGCCAGCTCACGCTGCAGCGCCAGGCGCTGGCCGCCTCCACCGACAGCTACGACTTCTCGGAGAAGCGCTACGGCCAGGGCCTGGGCAATGCGCTGATCGTGCTCAACGCCGAGACGCAGATGCTGTCCGAACGCCGCCTCGAGGTCGACCTGCGCTACCGCGCGCTCGACGTCCAGGCCCAGCTGATGAAGGCGCTCGGCGGCGGCTGGTCCGCCGGCGCCGCCGCCACCCCGACTCCCGCCGCCGCGGCGTCCGCACCGACGACGACCGCCAAGACCGACAACCTCACGCCTGCCTAACAGATCATGAACGCTCCTGCCAACGACAACGCCGCTTCCGCCACCACCGCGCCGGCCGGCAACCCCAGGCGTCGCACGGCCCTGACCGCCATCGCGGTGGCGGTGCTGGTGATCGGCGGCGGCTACGGCATCTACTACTGGATGACCGGCCGCCATTCCGAGGCCACCGACAACGCCTACGTGTCGGCCAACGTGGTGCAGATCACCGCGCAGGCCGGCGGCACCGTCACGGCCATCCAGGCCGACGACACCAACTACGTGAAGGCCGGCCAGCTGCTGGTCAAGCTCGACCCGGCCGACTCGCGCGTCGCGCTGGACCAGGCCGAGGCCGCGTTGGCGCAGACCGTTCGCGAGACGCGCATCCTGTTCGCCAACAACTCCACCCTGCAGGCCCAGATCGATGCCCGCGCCGCCGACGCCACGCGCTCGGCCGCCGACCTCGCGAAGGCGCAGGACGACGTCAACCGCCGCCAGCCGCTGGTGCAGAGCGGCGCCGTCGGCAAGGAGGAGTACGAGCACGCGACGCAAGGCCTGGCCTCCGCGAAGAGCGCGTACACCGCCGCCAAGTCGGCGCTTGACGCGGCCAGGGAGCAGCTGAACTCCAACCAGTCGCAGACCGAGGGCACCAGCGTCGCCGACCACCCGAACGTGCAGCGCGCCGCCGCCAGGGTGCGCGAGGCGTGGCTCGCGGTGCAGCGCGCCGACGTGCTCGCGCCGGTCAGCGGCCAGGTGGCGCGCCGCAGCGTGCAGGTGGGCCAGCGCGTGCAGGCCGGCGTTCCGCTGATGTCGGTGGTGCCGCTGGACAGCGCCTGGGTCGACGCCAACTTCAAGGAAGGCCAGCTCGCGCGCATCCGCATCGGCCAGCCCGCCAAGCTGGAGGCCGACGTCTACGGCAAGCACGTGGTCTTCCACGGCAAGGTCGAGGGCCTGGGCGCCGGCACCGGCGCGGCGTTCTCGCTGCTGCCGGCGCAGAACGCCACCGGCAACTGGATCAAGGTCGTGCAGCGCGTGCCGGTGCGCATCGCGCTCGACCCGAAGGAAATCGCCCAGAACCCGCTGCAGGTGGGCCTGTCGATGAACGTGACGGTCGACGTCTCCGACGAGAGCGGCCGCGCGATCTCCGACACGCCGCGCACGGCGGCGCAGGGCGCGGTCGCGTCGACCAACGTGTTCGACTCGCTGCAGCAAAACGCCGACGCCGAAGTGGCGCGCATCATCGCCTCCAACGGCGGCGGCCACGCCAAGGCGCAGGCCTCCGTGGCTTCGCAGACGGCTTCCGCCCCGACGGCCGCGGCCTCCGGCGCCGGCGACAAGGTCGCCTCGGCCGACACCACCACCAGGCATCACAAGCACCACAAGCAATCATGAGCTCACCCGCACCAGCGGCGCGCGCGCCTCTGAAAGGGGGCGCGCTCGTGATGGGCACGTTGTCGCTGTCGCTGGCGACGTTCATGAACGTGCTCGATTCGTCCATCGCCAACGTCTCGCTGCCCTCGATCTCGGGCGACCTGGGCGTGAGCATCTCGCAGGGCACGTGGGTCATCACGAGCTTCGGCGTGGCCAACGCGATCTCGGTGCCGCTCACGGGCTGGCTCACGCAGCGCTTCGGCGCGGTGCGGCTGTTCACGCTGAGCGTGATCATGTTCGTGATCGCGTCCATCCTGTGCGGCCTGGCGCCGTCCATCGAGCTGCTGATCGCGTTCCGCGTGCTGCAGGGCTTCGTGGCCGGGCCCATGATCCCGCTGTCGCAGACGCTGCTGCTGTCCACCTATCCACCGCAGAAGGCGGGGACGGCGCTCGCGCTGTGGGGCGTCACCACGCTGGTGGCTCCGGTGGCCGGGCCCTTGCTGGGCGGCTACATCACCGACAACTGGACCTGGCCCTGGATCTTCTACATCAACATCCCCGTGGGCATCTTCGCCGCGGCGGTGACGTGGAGCATCTATCACAAGCGCGAGACGCCCATCGTCAAGCGACCCATCGACGGCATCGGCCTGGCCATGCTCGTGCTGTGGGTGGGCTGCCTGCAGGTGATGCTGGACAAGGGCAAGGAGCTCGACTGGTTCAACTCCAACACCATCGTCGCGCTGGCCATCATCGTGGTGATCGCGTTCGCGGTGTTCGTGGCGTGGGAGCTGACCGACGAGCATCCGGTGGTCGACATCCGGCTGTTCGCGCGGCGCAACTTCCTGTTCGGCGCGGGCACGCTGGCCATCGCGTACGGCCTGTTCTTCGGCAACGTGGTGTTGCTGCCGCTGTGGCTGCAGCAGTACATGGGCTACACGGCCACCGACGCCGGCATGGCCCTGGCGCCGGTGGGCGTGCTGGCCATCCTGCTCACGCCGATGGTGGGCAAGAACGTGGCGAAATGGGATCCGCGCTGGATGGCCACCGGCGCCTTCATCCTGTTCGCGGTCGTGCTGTGGATGCGCTCGAACTTCACGTCGCAGACCGACTTCGGCACCATCCTGCTTCCCACGCTGATCCAGGGCGGCGCGATGGCGTTCTTCTTCATCCCGCTCACCACGATCACGCTGGCGGGGTTGCCACCCGAACGCATCCCCGCGGCCGCCGGCCTGTCGAACTTCGTGCGGATCATGTTCGGCGCGATGGGCACGTCCATCGCCACCACGCTGTGGGACAACCGCGCCACGCTGCACCATACGCGGCTGGTGGAGCAGATGGGCCTCAACAGCACGCAGCTCGACGCGGCGACCACCACGCTCGCGCAGGCCGGCGTGCCCACCGCAGGCGCCTACGCCAGCATCAATCGGCTGGTGGACATCCAGGCCTTCACCTGGGCCGCGGACGACATCTTCATCGGCTCCGCGATCACGTTCCTGTTCCTGATCTTCACGATCTGGTTCACGCGCCGGCCGCCCAAGATCGCGGGCGCGCCGTCGGCGGACGCGGGCGGGGCGCACTGAAGCCTCGCTCGCCATGACGAGGGCCGCCGCGTGCGGCCCTTTTTCATGGCCGATCTGCGGGGAACGCACTGAGCATGCGCAGATGGGCAGGGCCCGTGGGGGTCCAGGGATTTGGAATCCGCCAAGGCGCGTACTTCGCTTTGCGGGGCGCGCGAGGTCAGGCACGACTCACCGGGGGAGTCTGTTTTGTTCGTGTCCCCCGTCGGCCTGCGGCCTCCTCCTCCTTGACCTCACAAAA
>Ga0209455_1000272_pt1 | contig 57248 bp, 46 predicted proteins | sample AraplaCol_mCL_r2_FD_184275 | JGI IMG/M metagenome (GOLD analysis project Ga0209455, IMG submission 184275) | Arabidopsis root microbial communities from North Carolina, USA - plate scrape CL_Col_mCL_r2 (SPAdes) (version 2) | ecosystem: Host-associated > Plants > Roots > Endosphere | place: USA... | reverse complement strand
GCACGACCACTTCCTCGAGTGGTGTGGCGGCAGCTTCGATCCCGCCGCCTTTGATCTCGTGCTCGCGAATCAGCGCCTCTCAGAGGTCAAGTTCTGATCGTCAAGACGGCCTCAGATTGACGCTTACGTATGACATTGGCAGCACGTAGATCGAACCGTTCGGCATCGAAGCCGGGGCCAACCTAGTTTCGGTAATGTTCTGCCTCTTCCCTATTCAGACCTTGATCGACCAGATGATTGGCCTCTTTGAAGATGACGATCCAAGTACGGCATGTTTTGATCAGGAAGATGAGTCTGGTGGAGACTACAGCGAGTTCCGTACTGGCAAGTACCATCCCGACACCGATTGTGGTGCCGGCGATCGTACTAGCCGTGCCACTGCCCATAGTTGAGGGTTTCCGGCCGAGTGGCCTCGCGACCGGTGCAGGGGATAGTGGCGGATAGTGCTTTTCAAGCAACTGATAGCACGATTCATCATTATTAATACGTTTACTAATGGTTTGCTAGTAATTAAAAATGACAATTGGAAGATATCAGTAAATCGTCGGATTTTTAGTACCTAAATCGTCGCGCATTTAATTTTCTGAAAGCCATCGAAATTCATCTTTGGAACATACTACGCACAAATAGGCCCGCGCCCTCGATAGGGCGACATAGGCAAGTTCTCGACGCTCCATTTCATCGCCGCTGACTATTAGAATTATTGCTGGCCGCTCAAGTCCCTTGAATCGCCGCACGGTATCGACGACCACATCTTCGAGCGCCATGGTTTCGGCATCTGTAAGCGGAATGCTTGTCCGGCTGCTTCTTTCGAGAAAGCTCTTTCTGGCGGCTGGCCCGTTGACAAGCACTGCTATGTCACCAGGGGCCACCTCTTCGCCGAACACGAGCCGTCGAAGCTCCTTGTATGCGGCTTCGATTTTCGAATCGCGATCCTCAGCGCTGATCCAGGATACCTCAAGACCATCGGGCCCGTCTGCAACTATGTCAGGGCCGGAATAATGAATTGAAGCAGCCTTGTGGATGTTCTTGGTGTTGCGGAGGTTACGGGAGAGTCTTACGGGAACCACGCTCAGATCATGAACACCATTCCCGGCGCCGTCGTACACCTTTTGATTGCTGTCCATGAAAACACGGAGGTTTCCGCTGCGTTTCAGACATGCATCGATTGCAATCCACCATTCGGTGCGGAAGTCTTGGCCTTCATCGACAATGATTGTGTCCCACTTGAGAGTAGGCTCGATTTCCATCGCGTTATAGAGAGCATTCGGCAGCAGGCTCTCGTAGAGTTCGCGTTCGCTGACGTTGGAGGGTACCTGAACGCCTGTCTGACTTGCCATTCGTCCGCACAGCGCGTGAAAGCCGAAGACCGTGAGGTTCTCGACGCCTTTCAGTCCTCGTTCAAGGTTCATTGCAAGCGGGCGGCTGTGACAGGTCAGGAGGGTCTTCCTGCCCGCCGCGGCGGACCGTAGCGCTTCCTCGACTGCAACCACGGTTTTGCCGGTGCCCGCGGCGCCCCGAATCAGCGCCCGTGGGATTTCGGTGATAGCGTCGAGGACATAGTACTGGGAGGGCTCAAGGACGCGGAACTCTCCGACAGCTTCTGCGAGAGCGGCGCCGATCCGGAAACTCAGGGTAAAGGGATGTGCCAGCAGCTTCTCTAGTGCCGCTATGCCGTCGTGACCGAGAGGCCCGCAGTTATCAGGACTTTGCCCTTCCTTTAGTCGCTCGGCGACCCACTCGCGCAGACCGTACTGTAACTGGTGTGAACAACAGAAAATCCGGGCCGGACGATCAGCACCGAGATTGCTGGGAGGTGACCCTGCGCTAGGGAAAATAACCCCATGAGCGGCATGTATGTAGCGGCGTGGCCATCTGCGTGACTCGTTGAGCCGTTTGAGGATTTCATACTTTGCACTTCGCGCCTGCGCTACCGGGTCCTTGATCTTGTGGACGAAATCGCCATGATCCTTGCTCCGCCACTGCGCGTTCTTCGGATCGAACGAAACTTCTTTTCCCCCTTTAACCTCGATCGTTAGTATGCCGTGGCTGGGGTGTGCGATCAGGAAGTCACATTCGCCATCCTTCTCGTTTCCCAGCCTGTCTGTACCCAGCCAAGGGCTCGAGTAGAAGACATGAAAAGTGTCGTCGAGAACATGGGCGAGCCTGTCATACACACGAACCTCCGCCCGGCGTCTCGGATCATCCAGTACCGAACGGGGCAGTTTCCTCGGCCAGAGCACTGCCATTACGTTCTCCTGAGCATGTCTTCGAAGTACCCGAGGCCGGAACCCGTTCCGTCACCGGTCAGGAGCGCGCGGTCGAGGAAGCTGTTGAAGGCTTCGCATGATGTCTCGGGAGCAAGGCAGCAGGCGTGACACACCGAATGCGAATAGCTGCTGATCGCTCCCATCATGTCCGTGATGCAGAGCGGATCGGATGAGCACCACTCGATCGCCTCGATCGCACGCTGCACGATACCCTCGATACGTCCCGCCTTTCCCTGCCGTTCGAGGCCGCCGAGCGTTCCGTCCGAGTCAGTTGTCGCGGTGTAAATCAGAATCCCGGCCATCTGCTCATTGCCAGTCCCGGCATATATCCTTTCCTGCAGGGACGCTGAGGAGTAACCGCACTCCAGTGTCAATTGGCGCATGAGCACGTGTGCAAGGGTGTGGCAGAGCATGTAGCGCGGGGTTATCGCCAAAGGTAGCTTCGCGTCATCGCCATAGCGCTCCTTCCAGTCCCCTTGGCGTCGAATCTCGCACTCGGAGACGCGCGCGTTGACATCTGGTCGGTTTTCCCAGGTTGACAGCTGTTCCTCATTCAGTGCAAGGAAGATACCTTCACCGCGCACATCAATCGCCGGGAGCCATTCAAGTGGCTCCGTGGAGAGTCGAGCAATCTCGGGCGAGTCCGGATCGCCGGGTGGATTGATCCGGGTGAATCCCTTAATCGCGCGAACCTCGCGTAGGCGCACCGCCCGTACCACTCGCGAGAACCACGGAGATATCTCCGGGGATACGGATTCCCTACGGGTTTCGAAGTCGATCCCAAGGTTTCGGCTGCGACCAGGTTCGGTGACGAATTGCCGATATTCTGCCGGGCGCAGGTCGTCGGTTCGCAGCTGTCCGTACGCCGTGAGTCGGGTCCGGATCGCCTCTGCCAGTTCTGCGGGCGACATCTCCAGCTCCCTCAGGGTGCTCTCCAGATCACCTTTCGCAAGGAAGTTGATGTACGCCTCCAACTTTGACAGGTCGTCGAGATTGGTGAGAGAACTCCACCAGGCACCTAGGACCTCCTGTAATCGGTCGGACCAAGGCGGAATGCTAAGGGCCGACTCCGTCACGGCAAAGTAGAGATTTGACGCGCCTCGTTGGACGGCGTACTGCTCCTTGCCGCATTGTTCGTCACCATCGGTCAGCCATGGTCGACGCCCCCGGCATTTCGGACCATGTTCCCATGTTTTCTTCGAGAAGACGCCGTCCATTGACCGGCGTGCGCCACATTTTGGGCAACTGACGATAAGTCCAACGAGACCAGGTTTCTCGGATTGTAGGATCAGCCCGGGATGACGCTCTGCGTTGTCACGCTTCGAAACCGAACAACCTGGCTCGTGCCCTACCCACCAGTCCCAAGGAAACTCGTCTACGTGGCCATGCTTGCAGGCCATGACGAAACGGACCGGGATGACGAAGACCTTGTTACCTCCATTGGATTTTTCCGTGCAGGTAGGGCAATAGCGATAGGCCTTGCCCGGATCGTTCTTCCATCGCCTTTCCGGCTTGATGACATCGCACTTCGGGCACTGTAGCCATTTCGGGAAGCGCACGGCGACAAGGCGCCGGGTGTCCGGATCATCATCCTTTCCCCGCTCGAGCGTCACAGGCGGTGTCCTGAAGCCCTTAACGCCAAGCTTCTTCTGCAAGCGCGTCTCGCGGATCACCTGCGGGTGGGCCAGACCAGCTGGAGGAAAGGAGCGATCCCACTCCTCGAGTCCCGCAGCGATACCCGAAACGGCTCCTCCACCCGCTCTGAAATCTACAATCGAGCCAGGCCCGAATGTAGAAACGACTGCGCTGCGCCGCAGTTCCTGAAGATCATTCTTCATGTGTATCATCCTTTGCCTTGAGGACAGGTGCCATCCTGAAGGGACTGCCGGCTTCGACAGTCCGCATGGAGTTGAGGGTCGGCCATGCTGCACCGGTGTCTCGGCCGGCGGCCCGGCGAGCGGCGGCCCGCTCGGCGCTCTGGAGTAGGGATTTTCCTCCCTTGAAGTCACTCCAGTAGAACTCGGGTAGCCTCGCTCTCCATGTGTCGAGACGTCGTTCCAGTTCTTCTTGGACGGCGGTCTCTTCGGGATCGATCCGCTTCGCGCGCTCGACGAGTAGGTCTATTAGGTCCATTGCGTTGTCTTCTGCTTCGTCATCCATGTTTGGAGAATCGAGCATATTGGGAACAAGATGACGGACCGCAGCTACCAGCGCAGCATGCAGCACTCTGTCGCGAGCCCGTGACGCGAAGGGGGTGACGCTTGTTGCTTCCACATCCCTGTAGAGGGTGCGGTGCCAGCTGCAAAACGCCTCGAAATGTGAACGGTCGCGCGCCTTGGCATTGTTGAGTACAGAGACCACCAGTCCGCTCACTTCTCCGCGACCAACGCGGCTGGTGGACTGGATGTATTCGGCGATGGTTTTGGGTTGCCCGTTGACCAGCATCAGTCCCAGACGCGAGATATCTACGCCGACACTGACCATGTTCGTCGCGAGTACCGCATCGACTGCACCGGGAAGGCCGACCTTGATATCGAGACGGTCGAGCATCTCGCGGATGTCTTCCTGAGCCCTTCTTGATGTCAGTTCCTCGACGTTGCTAAGAGGCCTTCTCTCTTCGGAGCGTGCGTTAGCGTACAGCGCGATACTGTCGGTGACGTCGTCCTGCATGAGGACGAGTGCACCGCCAAGCTCACGAAGTGAGTTGAAGTACCCAACGAGCGTCCAGTAGGCGTCCCGGCGAACATCATCGCTAAAAGCCCCAAAAGTCGTTTGCAGCAGCGAACCTGCGACGGCTTGCAGGGCAAATTTTGCCGACCGACCGGCCGTGGTGACGCCAAGATAGCGTCTTCCCACTGCCTTTGGCCGCCGATCACGAACCGCAAAACCGGAGTCGTCGTGATCGATCGCCGGCGGCGGGAACTGGAATGCTTCGCGATCAAACAGTGCCAGCACCTGCTCCGACGCTCTGCGAATCGTTGCAGTCGAGCCGATGACCTTTGCTCGATGCCCTCGCGCGGCGAACATCAGGTCGAATGCTGCCTCATACGCCGCAGCGATCGTCCCAAGGGGGCCAGAGATGAGATGCAACTCGTCCTGGATGATGAGGTCCGGCGGAGAGCCATCCGAAACGCCGAATAGGCTGTTGGTTCTCTTCTCGCGGACGATCTGCGCGAACTTGTCGGCCGTTCCGATCAGTAGTGTCGGTCGGCTGTCGTAGACATCATCGTCTACTGTGAAGACAGGCAGGTTCCCGTACATCGTGCACGCCCTGTTCGTGCATTCGGCGTCAACGGGTGAGGTGACGCTCGCCATAGACCATTTCAGTTTCTCGCCACAGGCGGGGCAGCGCGCAAGCTGCTTTGGGGACGCCACCTCCGAAGACCCCCGGAGCGAAGCGAATGCATCTGCGCGTTTGTTGGGAGTGGCGTCTCCGCCAACCCACAGGCCGATCGAGAACGGCTCGTCGCCTTGAAGCGGTAAGCCGTCGGGGGACGCAACCCGGCCGGAGCGTATAGCCTCCAGAGCGACGATCATCGCGGCAGACCGGGCAAACTGCTGGGTCGTGAGCAGGCGGAGCGTGTAGCGCATGAGGGCGCAGACGCCACTGTGGTCATTCGGATCATCCGAGAGGCGGCGATACACGGCGATGCACGCGATCAGTGCGAGGTATGCCTCGGTCTTGCCGCCGCCGGTGGGGAACCAGAGGAGATCCATGACTCCACGGTGCTTGTGTTCGCGGATGACCGAGGAGGGTGCACTGAGAAGCAGGAACCCCAGCTGGAACGGCCGCCAGCGCAGTGGGCCGTGGCGGCTCTTGGAACTGTCCCACGAGTGCTGCAGGTGCATGGCGAGGTTCGCCAGCTGAAAGGCTCGCCGCAGTCGCGGATCGTTGCCGAGTTCGACGACCGATGCTCGCATGCGCCCGAGCGCCTCCTCGCATCGAGCAAGATGTGCTTCAGCGACGTACTTCAGTTCAGGACGCACGTCCGTCGCGTCGTCGATTCGCTTTCGCTGCACTTGTACCCAGCGCTCGTAGGCATCGCAGAAGAGCTGTAGCCCTTTCTCGAGGGTCGTCATGTCGGCGGAGGCCAGTGCCTCGGCCGAAAGCGGATCGAACGCCCCGCTCTCCTTGCCAATCCCGGAAAAGAAGGCATGACCATTCGGGTCAACGCTCTCAACGATGGCTGACGGGAGCCAAGTCGTCCCAACCCATCGTGCACTGGGCTGCATTCCGGCTGCGTGATCCGCGGTTTCCCACCCGGCTGAGCAGACATGTCCGACAGCGAACTCCGCCACTCTCCTGTAAAGCAGTATCCCGCTTTCCTCGTCGCTGACTGAGCCAGTTCCACAGCCACCTCGTTGATGCATCGGCGTCGCGCGTCGAGGAGGCTTTGGCACCAGCAGGGTGCCCTCACAGGGTTCGACGCGAAGCGACGTCTGGAACAGCGACGCGGCCTCGATCTCGTTTCGGCCCCGCTCTGGAACGGCTGAATTCACGAGAGCTAGAGTGGCCAAGACGGCGCTCCCGGCATTGATGCATCGGACACTCAGTGAGACGTCGGGTAGTCCCTCACCGTATGCCGCAAGCGCGATCTCGCGCGTTGGACCGGGCACCAGATCGAGGCACGCAATTTCGCCCCGGTGAGGCTGGCGAATCCAGATGTCACCGCCGTCTCGCTTTTCAATCCGGTATGTGGCGAAGCTGCAGATGACTCGAACTAGCGGTACATCACTTGATGCGGCGCTGAACGATATGCCGGCCACGGAGGGTTTCTGGATCGAACCGGTTCTGACAGCGTCATTTTCGCCGTCGCTCTCCTCACCTGAGCCTGCGCCCGCCGTTCCAAGGCGATCGTCATCTTCCCCCGACATCGCCGTGCGCTGGGGCCAGAGGATGCCGGTGAGATACGCATCGGACGGACGTGCAGTCAGTTCCTCGTACTCTGCACGCGGCCCGACGAGGTCCTCGGCAAGCCTGCAGGCGACGATATCTCTATCCTGTGATTTGTCCTCCATGGGAGCTACCTCCGGCCGAAAAAAAAGAAGGGGGGGAACGCTGCAATTCTCGGTGTCAGAACGAAACCGGAGGAAGCCCACGGCTCATTCAGGGCCTCAAGATCAGTGTCGTCGGGGCCTAGAACGATCGTTGCGCAGCCCTGACCTCTCACATGCTTCACGTATCTCGGCGGCTTGTGGCTGTGCTTCTGGTTTTTGTTCGCGAGTATTTCCCGGAGGTCGTATGTGAGGTTGCGCGACAGGGCACCAACACAGGGCCCCTCACTACCAGCAAGGATCCTGTAGCGCCAATTGAGATCAGGATCGGCTTCGAGTTTGTAGGTGGTGACAACATCGGTGACCTTAGTCAGAAAAGCTTGGCCCTCCGAGGCATTGGCTGCGTTGAACTCGCGGCGGCCAACGAGACTGCGTGCGGTGATGTCGCCGTCACGACCAATCTCGACCATTGTCGATTTGCCATTTCTTGCGGTGTGATGAACCCGTCCCGATGGCAAAGTTGATGCTCTAAAGGCGTTGATCTCGCCGACGGTGAGGGATACGCGCGCTCGCGTGGCGCCGACAAAAAGCACCCGTGCCTCTTCGATCTCATCATCGATACTCTCGAACTTCGCGCCGTTCGGCAAGAGGAGGAGGACATTGCTCGCCTCGCGACCCTTGTTCGCGTGAATTGTTCCAACTATCGGTCCGTGAAGGCCGAACTCAGGGAGAGTTAGCTCGACCGGGGGCCGGGTCTGGCCCAGCCGCCGTCTCAGCCTCTGCATGTCGATGCTCCCATCCCTGCACCCTGCAACGCGCAAGAGGTGCTGCCAGGCTTCGACGGCCCCGTACTGAGGAGCGATCTTGTTTTCGATGCGCGTCACCCAAAGATCGAGAAAGTGTCGCTCTGCGAGGAACGGCTCCACGAAGTCAAAGAAACAGATTGCCAGCCATGCCGGTAGCGTCATCCCATAGCCAGACAGGCGCAGCCGATGGGGAGAGTCACAGAACTGCGACGCCATTAGTACTTCGGCACGAGTTCTGAAAAGCAGCAGATCGTCGCTGGTAAAGTCAGCGACTTTCATCTCGGTCCACTTCAGCCCGCGCTTGTCGGCCAGCGCGCGGATTCGTTCTGCTGTCGCAGCGTGTAATCCATTGCGGTGTTTCTGTTTGTCGAGGACGTCTTGGCGCAATTCCGAAAAGATCTTTCGGAGTCCAGGAGAGGACGTGCGATGAATCCCCTTTAGGGCCAGCGTAGTGAAGCCCAGTGCTTTCGTGGCCCGCAAACGATCGAGCAACGACTTATCGAGTATGGAACCTGCCGCATTGCGACGTCCAGTGTTGTCGTCGGAGAAGTCATAGATTGCTTGGGCTTCGTCGGCGAAGACTGTGACCCCGCAGTCCGAAGGCAGCCGTGCCACTAGTGCCTCGATCAGGTCCGCTCGCGGTCCAACGAGGTCCTGCGCCTCGTCAATAACGACGTGCTCAATCTGCGACAGCTCGTCTGCCACATCCTCGTCAGTTTTCAATAGCTCGATGACTCGGGCGATATTCTCTTCGTAAGATCCAGTCAGCCTAGCATTCTGGTCATGCCCGGAATGGATGGACCACGCATGCGAGTCGATGGTCGCGATCCGGATGGCAAAGGATGCATCGCCGACGTATGATTGAAGCCGCGCACGGATCTCTGCTACGGCGGTCCTCGTGAAACTGATCATCCAAGTGTTGCTTGGTTCGAGATCTTCTTCAATGATCAGGTGGGCAAGGCGCGCACAAGCAACGGCCGTCTTTCCGGTTCCGGGCCCCGCCTCCACGACAAGCCGGGCATCCTTATCTTGCTCGATCACCCTAAGCTGATCTGCGTCCCAGCCTAACTTTTTCTTAGCACTATTCATGGCGGCAGAGTTCATCGTTATTAGTAATTCTGACGCTGTTGTGCCAGGCCGATGAATGTTTGCAAGTCCATGAGCCATGCCTGCTGGGAGGGGGTATAAGTTTGGTGCAGACTGCGCGGTAGAATGAGCTGCAGCCGCTTTGCTGCCATTTCGTCAGTTTGATTTGCTGAGATTGCTGTTTCTAGCGTCAGAAGATGCTTGTCATCAATCCGGTCTGCTTCGGCGAGGACCTGCCGCCAGCGGTCCTTGCAGGTCGATTTCACGCCGAGCATGGTAAGCTTCAGTGAATCGAACGCCGGATTATGGTATTCGGCCACCCCTGGGAACAGAAAATCAGGCTTTGCCTTGTTCTCCGTCACTGCTGTCCGCGTGTAGCGAAGGCCGTTTTCGGCGAACAGCAATTCCAGATGGTTTTCTAAGGCAAGGCCGACGCGGCTTTTGCGCCGGTTTTGGACCGACAGGGAGAACGATAGGAAACCATCAACATCAACAACGCCGTCACTAGCCGTGCCGGTAAATCCCTGCGATAGACGGTCGGCAATAAGATAACGCTCAAGCGTGCGGAAGAGGATTTCCTCTCGCTCCATCCAGGTCATCAAGACAAGATCTGGCTGATCCTGTGGTGAAAGATCTTTGAGGGTTGATCGAGCATATGCTGAAAATTCACGGGTAGTCGGAAAGCGGCCGGCGAAGCGAGAAAGCATGTCATCAAGGTACGTGTCCTCGGAGGTTTCCACCGCAATGCCGATATTTTCCAGAATGAACCACGAGGCAAACTCGATGCGATCCTGCTCCGTTTCCAGCTCGGATTTGACTGAGAAGCCGGGATGTGCAAGGTCCACAAATCCAAACAACCATTCAATTTGCCGCCCAATGCTTGAACCATTCTCGGCAATGATGACGAGCAGGCCACCATCACGCTTTTTGGCGATAACAAGCAGATCCCCTTCGCTGGCATTCAGAGATACGGTCGTGGTAGGGAAATATAGATGATATTCTGGAGCACGTGGCTTGCCTTTTCGGCAGTTATAGAGCGTCAGGAACGCATCTTCCACAATAGGGGTGGGGTCATCGTCGGTGAGATAGAGGAAACGAGCAGGCATTCTCGTTTTCTCTTCAGGACTCCCGAGAAATGCCCGAACCTTTTTCGTAGCATGATATTCGTGCTGGTTTGACCGTGTCTCGTCGGCTTCTACCGCGCTGAGTCTCTTCGCGGCGACCCCTTCAAAATATTCCGACAGATACCCTTGCTTCATCCCCGTATCTCAAAAGATGGGGCGTCACTACGAAGCCGATTGGCAAGGCTTTGTGTTGCGCCCTCGATATTTTCCCTAGCGCCGCGCAGAGTGCACTCCCAAAATAATACCAGTGCGCCGGCCATTTGCCAGCATAGCTTCCTTGGCCCGGCTGCCGTTTACTTGGTTTTACCCAATCTTCTCCTACCAGAAATCCGGGCAGGTCCCTGGCCACTTGAACAGTAGGCAATCGTGCCCATGCCAGAAGCAGGCATGCACAAATACTACAGTATGGTGGCGAGACAGCGTGATGTCAGGCTTCCCTGGAAGATCGCGGGCGTGAAGATGGAGCCGAATAGGTTGCGAATCAGGATTTCCGCCTTGTTATCGCGTCCATGTATATCAGAGACATTATCCGGCTATGCGTAGCACTGTCTACCACGTCGACCATCAGGTACACAATGGAGACGCAAGAGGGGGCCGTCTCGTTCGAGAGAAATCAGTGCCTGTATATCATGGAGTCGTGATGAGAGCGATTTCCTGCGCCCGTGAGGTTGGCCAGCGCGAAATATCGGAGAGGCTGTCGGAGCCAGTGATTGATCCGGTAACGTTTGAGCCCTTGGCCTAGGCTGGTGCGCTTGGCTTCGACTCATGAGGCGAACCGCCCCTGATCCATCTCCGACTCGGTGGTGCGTGCCCGAGCTTCGGCCTCCACCGTGGTATCGAACGTAAACCCTTTGCAGATAATCTGGGTTCGCCAGTAATTCCCGCGCTTAATGATGCTAGTCATCGTAAGCCTCGGACGTTGATCCGAGGCCAAGTTTCGAGCTGTGGCAAAGCCTCAAAATGAGCTGGCTTGGGACGAAAAAAAGGGCCTAGCATAGGCTAAGCCCTTGAATTTGTCTTGTCGGGCGTGAGTGACTCGAACACTTGATCTACGGATTAAGAGTCTGCGGAGCGATCATGAAGTGGTGTCCGCGATGTGTAGGTAGTCGCGACAACTTGGTCACCCAAGTCAACTTAGTCACCCAAGTGCAAAACAGTGGCGCCAGTCGCATTTAATCTGGCGCTCTACGACTAGGTGGCTACGTTAGACGTCAATATTCCCCGCCCGCAACGCATTGCTCTCAATAAACGCCCGCCGCGGCTCGACGTCATCCCCCATGAGGGTAGTAAAGATCCCATCCGCCGCAATCGCGTCTTCGATCTGCACACGCAGCAGGCGCCGCACTGCTGGATCCATCGTCGTTTCCCACAGCTGCTCGGGGTTCATCTCGCCGAGGCCCTTATAGCGTTGCTTCGACACGTTCCGTTCAGCATCCGCCAGCAGCCACTTCATCGCGCTCTTGAAGTCGGCCACGGCCATGCTGCGCTCACCGCGCTTGATGACCGCCCCTTCCCCAATAAGCCCCTTGAACGTATTCGCCGTCGTCACGAGCTGCTGATAATCCGCCGTATGCTGGAATTCCTGGTCGATGACCGAAACCCGCACGTTGCCGTGATGCGTGCGCTCGACATGCAGCGCCCGCTGTTCGCGAACCGCGTCATACGAAGGCACCACGCGCACTTCGTTCTTCAGCGCTTCATCACGCAACGCAGCGTGCAGCGCCTTAGCCGAAGCCTCGGTCGACTCCTCAGTGGAGAGATCGATCACCACCCCGTCCATAACGGCTTCCAGCGCGGCCGGGTCATACAACCGGCTCAACCGATCGATCACGCTCTGCGACAGCAGATACGACCTTGCCAGCTCCCCAAGCGCATCCCCAGAAATCGCCGCCGCATTCTCACCCGGCACCAGCTCCGAGCCTTGCAGCGCCAACCGCAGCATGTGTGCGTTGAGCTCCACGTCGTCCTTCAGATACCGCTCGTCCTTGCCCGCCTTGATCTTGTAAAGCGGCGGCTGCGCGATATACACGTACCCGCGCTCGATCATGTCCGGCATCTGGCGATACAGGAACGTGAGCAGCAGCGTCCGGATGTGCGCACCGTCGACGTCCGCGTCGGTCATGATGATGATGCGGTGATAGCGGAGCTTGTCGAGGTTGTAGTCTTCCTTGCCGATGCCGCAGCCAAGCGCGGTCACGAGCGTGACGATCTGTTCCGACGACAGCAGCTTGTCGTAGCGCGCCTTTTCGACGTTCAGCACCTTGCCGCGCAGCGGCAGGATCGCCTGGAACTTGCGATCACGCCCTTGCTTGGCGGACCCACCTGCCGAGTCGCCCTCGACGATGTAGATTTCGCACTTCGCCGGGTCTTTCTCCTGACAGTCCGCGAGCTTGCCCGGCAGGCCGACGCCGTCGAGCACGCCCTTGCGGCGCGTCATCTCACGCGCCTTCCGCGCGGCATCCCGCGCACGCGCGGCTTCGACGATCTTCCCGCAGATGATCTTCGCGTCGATCGGCGTCTCGAGCAGGAACTCTTCCAGCGCCTTCGCCACAACTTCCTCAACCGGCGCACGAACCTCAGAAGAAACCAGCTTGTCCTTCGTCTGCGAGCTGAACTTCGGTTCCGGCACCTTCACGGACAGCACGCACGACAGCCCTTCGCGCATGTCGTCGCCGGTCGTCTCGACCTTCGCCTTCTTCGCGATTTCGTTGTCGGTGATGTACTTGTTGATGACGCGCGTCATCGCGGCCCGCAGGCCGGTCAGGTGCGTGCCGCCGTCGCGCTGCGGAATGTTGTTCGTGAAGCACAGTACGTTCTCGTTGTAGCTGTCGTTCCACTGCATCGCGACTTCGACGCCCACGCCGTCCTTCTCGCCGTTGGCGAAGAACACGGTCGGGTGCAGGTTGGTCTTCGTCTTGTTGATGTACTCGACGAAGCCCTTCACACCGCCGGCGAACGCGAAATCGTCTTCCTTGCCCGAGCGCAGGTCGGTCAGACGAATCCGCACGCCGTTGTTCAGGAACGAAAGCTCGCGCATCCGCTTCGCGAGGATGTCGTAGTGATACTCGACCGTGCCGAAAATGGTCGGATCGGCCATGAAATGCACTTCGGTGCCGCGGTTCTCGGTGTCGCCGGTCACGAGCATCGGCGACACTTCGACGCCGTCCACCACCTCGAGCACGCGATCCTGCGCGACGCCGCGATGGAACTCCATGAACCGCTTCTTGCCGTCGCGGCGCACGGTGAGGCGCAGCCAGCTCGACAGCGCGTTCACGCACGACACGCCCACGCCGTGCAGGCCGCCCGACACCTTGTAGCTGTTCTGGTCGAACTTGCCGCCGGCGTGCAGCTCGGTCATCACGATCTCGGCGGCGCTGCGCTTCGGCTCGTGCTTGTCGTTCATCTTCACGTCGGTCGGAATCCCGCGGCCGTTGTCGGTCACGGAAATCGAGTTGTCGGCGTGAATCGTCACGTGGATGTCGTTGCAGTACCCGGCCAACGCTTCGTCGATCGAGTTGTCGAGCACCTCGAACACGAGGTGGTGCAGACCGGTGCCGTCCGACGTGTCGCCGATGTACATCCCGGGGCGCTTGCGCACCGCTTCCAGACCTTCGAGGATCTGGATCGACGAAGCGCCGTAGCTGCTGTTATCGGGTTGCGAATTGTGCTGTTCACTCATGGATATCTTCCGGTTCTGCGGGGCCACTCTCGTGGCGGCGCGGTGCGTTTCAGCGAGAAATCGCCGGGCCGCTCCAGTTTCCTGGCCCGCCCCAAGTGCCGAAAAGGCACCAAAAGGGCGGGTTGTCGGTTCGCCATAAAAACGCCAAAGGGGCTTGCCGCCCCCTAGTGTGTGTCGCGATGTCGAGCGCGTCAGATGCGCATCGGCATCACGACATACTTGAACTCGTCGTTCTCGGGCACGGTGATCAGCGCGCTCGAGCTGGCGTCGCCGAGGCTCACCTGCACGGTGTCGACCTTCAGGTTCGCGAGCACGTCGAGCAGATACGTGACGTTGAAGCCGATGTCGACGGTATCGCCCTGGTAGGCGATTTCGAGTTCTTCCTGCGCCTCTTCCTGATCGGCGTTGGTCGACATGATCTTCAGCTGGCCCGGCGCGATGATGCAGCGCACGCCCTTGAACTTGTCCGAGGTCAGGATCGCCGCGCGCTGCAGCGAACGCTGCAGTTCTTCACGGCCGATCTCGAACGTGTTCTTGTGCGCTTTCGGGATCACGCGCTGGAAGTCGGGGAACTTGCCCTCGACGAGTTTCGACACGAGCTCGACCTGGCCGAACGTGAACTTGGCCTGGGTCTGCGCGATGTCGATGGTGACGGTGTCGTCGATGTCCTCGAGCAGGCGCTGCAGCTCGAGAATCGTCTTGCGCGGCACGATCACTTCCTGGCGACCGAACGTGCCGCCTTCGAGCTTCATCGACGAGAACGCGAGGCGGTGGCCGTCGGTGGCCACCGCCATCAGCTGGTCGCCGTCGACGACGAGCAGCATGCCGTTCAGGTAGTAGCGGATGTCCTGCTGCGCCATCGCGAAGTGCACCATGCCGAGCAACTGGCGGAACGACTTCTGCGGGACGGTGAGCGTGGCGCCGAAATCCTTCGCCTGCGCGACGGTCGGGAACTCGTCGGCCGCCAGCGTCTGGAGGGCGAAGCGGCTCTTGCCCGATTGAACGGTGAGGCGCTTGTCGGCGAGCGACAGCGTGACCTGGCCGTCAGGCATCGCGCGCAGGATGTCGAGCAGCTTGCGGGCCGCGACGGTGGTCGCGATCTGGTCGCCGCCGACGCCGAAATCGGCGCGCGTGGTGATCTGCAGCTCCAGGTCGGTCGACAGGAATGAAACGTCCGGGCCGTTCTTGGTGATCAGCAGGTTGGCGAGGATCGGCAACGTATGGCGGCGTTCGACGATGCCGCTGACCGTTTGCAGCGGCCTGAGGAGGGTGTCTCGTTCGGTCTTGACCAGTTGCATAGAGTTCCTTCGTTGAGTAACGGCCTGCAGCGCAGCAGCCACGCAGCGCCCCGCCGGCCGGGCTCTTGGCCCGCCACCACCGGGGCGGTCAAACCAGTATTGTGCCTCAAAACCGAACCGCCCCCCTTAAATTGGGGCGGAGGCCGAATTATCAAGCGCGGTGCGCGCGCTCAGCCCTTCAGCGTCTGTTCCAGCACGTGCAGCTCGTGGTTGAGCTGCGCGTCCTTGCTGCGCTCGTCGGCGATCTTGCGCACCGCGTGCAGCACGGTGGTGTGATCGCGCCCGCCGAACAGCTCGCCGATTTCCGGCAGGCTCTTCTGCGTGAGTTCCTTCGCCAGGTACATCGCAATCTGCCGCGGCCGCGCGATGTTCGCGGGGCGCTTCTTCGAGTACATGTCGGCGACCTTGATGTTGTAGAAGTCGGCGACGGTCTTCTGGATGTTCTCGACCGAAATTTGCCGGTTCTGCACGGTCAGCAGGTCCTTCAGCGCTTCCTTGGTCAGCTCGATCGAGATCTCGCGGCCGTGGAACTTCGAATACGCGAGGATCTTGCGCAGCGCGCCTTCGAGTTCGCGCACGTTCGAGCGCAGGTGCTTCGCGACGAAGAACGCGACGTCTTCCGACAGGTTCACGCCTTCCGACTGCGCCTTGCGCATCAGGATCGCGACGCGCATTTCCAGCTCGGGCGGCTCGATCGCGACGGTGAGGCCCGAGTCGAAGCGCGAGATCAGGCGATCGTCGATGCCGGAGATTTCCTTCGGATACGTGTCGCTGGTGATGATCACCTGCGCCTTGTTCGCGACCAGCGCCTCGAACGCGTAGAAGAATTCCTCTTGCGTGCGCGACTTGCCGGAGAAGAACTGGATATCGTCGATCAGCAGCAGGTCGAGCGAATGGTAGTAGCGCTTGAAGTCGTCGAACGCCTTGCGCTGGTACGCCTTCACGACGTCCGACACGTATTGCTCGGCGTGGATGTAGCGGATTCGCGCGCCGGCCTTGTCGAGCAGCAGCTGGTTGCCGATCGCGTGGATCAGGTGGGTCTTGCCGAGGCCGACGCCGCCGTACAGGAACAGCGGGTTGTACGAGATGCCGGGGTTGTCCGCGACCTGGATCGCGGCGGCGCGCGCGAGCTGGTTCGCCTTGCCGGTCACGAAGTTGTCGAACGTGAGCACCGGGTTCAGCTTCGAGCGCTCGTACATCGAATCGGCTTCGCCGCCGTTCGCGGGCGCGGCGCCCGGGCCCGGACGCCACGTGCGGCGGCCGGCCGCAGCTTCGTGCGCGGGCAGGCTCGGCAGGTCGATGTCGGCGTCGTCGGCGTTCAAATGGTGTGCGGCGGCGGCCGACGGCGTCATCGGCACGTCGGCCGGCGCGGCAGGCGCAGCGGAAGCATTCGCGGTCAGGTTGGCGGCGATCGCGGCGACCGTCGCGGCCGGGCCGTTCGGGGTCAGCGGCGCACGTGGCGCGGCCGTCGCGGTGCCTGCGGCGGCGCTGCGCATGCCGGCCTTCGGATCGAGGACGAACTGGACTTCGATCGGCGTGTTCCAGAATTCACGGGCCAGATCGGAGATCCGGCCCGAAAACTGGCTCTTGACCCAGTCCAGCTTGAAGCGGTTCGGCGCGGCGATGGACAGCGTGTTCGCCGACGCATCGAAGGCCACCGGGGCCAAGGGTTTGATCCACGTCACGTACTGCTGGGGCGTCAGCTCGCGCTCCAGCAGTGCGGAACAGTGTTGCCAGAAATCGTTCATCAAGTAACTGTCGTTTTTTGCGTGCACAGCGCGGCTCGCCGGCGCCCTTGTCGCAGTCGCGCAACAAGGCCCGAAGCGGTCGTGCGAGCGTGCCTCGGACGCCTGCGTCACAGTGTTGGAGGGGCAGGCGCGAGCCGGGGCGGCGTGCGGGATTCTTGGAGGTAAGGCGAGATTCTAACGCCAAACGCGGCCACAGCGGGACTTATCCACAGGCTGGGTTTGTGGGTCGCGGGGCCGGATCGGCGCGGCCCGGCACAGGCGAGCGATTCGTAAAGTATTGACCGTCAACGGAAAAACGGTTTAAATAGCGGGTTCCGCGAAAACCAATCCTGTATTCCCGGCGATTGCGTTCGCCCGAATGCCTCCGGTTAAGGGCACGCGGTCCCCTGAATTTCGACATTCTCGAACAAGTGAGAACATCATGAAACGTACTTACCAACCGTCCGTGACGCGCCGCAAGCGCACCCATGGCTTCCGTGTCCGCATGAAGACGGCAGGTGGCCGCAAGGTCATCAACGCTCGCCGCGCGAAGGGCCGCAAGCGCCTCGCCATCTAAGGCAGGTTGCGCGCTGTGTCCGCCGTCCGCAGTCCTGCGGAAGGTGCCGTCGAGCCGGGTGCGAATCCGTCGCAGACGAAAGCCGCCTTCCCGAAAGCTGCGCGACTTCTGAAAACGGATGAATTTTCATCCGTTTTTCGTTTGCGCCCCTGGCGGCGCTCCGCGCACTTCGTGATCTACGGCAAGCCGACCGGTCAGCCTGCACGCCTGGGGCTCGTCATCGGCAAGAAGTATGCGCCGCGTGCAGTAACACGTAACCTCGTGAAGCGGCTGGCGCGCGATCAGTTTCGCCTGCGCCGCGCCGAATTCGCCGGTTACGACCTGCTGCTGCGGCAGCACACGCGCTTCGACAAGAAAGCGCTGCCGAGCGCGGCTTCCGCCCCGCTCGCGGCGATGTGCGCGGCCGAGATCCGCGAACTGCTCGACAGGGCAGTCCGGGAAATCGCGCGCCGCGCGTCGAAGCCCGCGTCCGAGTGACGCATCCGTGCCCGGTGCGGCGTTCGCGCCCGCCCGGCCGGTTTTGACGCGGCGTCGTACGGCGCCGCCCAAGGTATGAAAACGGTATTGATCGCCTTGCTGCGCTTCTACAAGGTTGCCGTGAGCCCGATGCTCGGCAACCGTTGCCGTTTTTATCCTTCCTGTTCGGATTACGCGCGCGAGGCAATCCAGTATCATGGCGCCGCGCGCGGCACGTATCTCGCCGTCAGGCGCGTGTGCCGATGCCACCCGTTTTCCGCGGGCGGCGTCGACCTCGTCCCGCCGCCCAACTCCGACACTCGCGCTCGCGGCGAAGCCGACGCGCGGTCCCATCGACTCTGAGACAACGCATGGATATCAAACGCACCGTCCTATGGGTGATCTTCTTCATGTCAGCTGTCATGCTGTACGACAACTGGCAGCGGGACCATGGACGCCCGTCGATGTTCTTCCCGAGCGCCACGCACACGGCCCCGGCCGCTGCCGGCGGCGCATCGGGCACGAGCGCGACGACCGCAGGTGACGTGCCTGCCGCTGCAGCCGGCGCCGCACCGTCGACGACGGCTCCGGCCGCGCAGGCGCAGCTCGTGAAGTTCTCGACCGACGTGTACGACGGCGAAATCGACACGCGCGGCGGCACGCTCGCGAAGCTGACGCTGAAGAAGCAGGGCGACGGCAAGCAGCCTGACCTGTACATCACGCTGTTCGACCACACGGCCGGCCATACGTATCTCGCACGCACGGGCCTGCTCGGCGGCGATTTCCCGAACCACAACGACGTCTACACGCAGCTGAACCCCGGCTCGACATCGCTGACGGGTGACCAGAACACGCTGAAGCTGTCGTTCGAATCGCCGGTGAAGGGCGGCGTGAAGGTCGTGAAGACCTACACGTTCACGCGCGGCAGCTACGTGATCGGCGTCGACACCAAGATCGACAACGTCGGCACGGCACCGGTCACGCCGACGGTCTACATGGAACTGGTGCGCGACAACACGGCCGTCGAAACGCCGATGTTCTCGCATACGTTCCTCGGGCCGGCGGTCTACACGGACGCGAAGCACTTCCAGAAGATCGACTTCAGCGACCTCGACAAGAACAAGGCGAACTTCGAGAAGTCCTCGGACAACGGCTGGGTCGCGATGGTGCAGCACTACTTCGCGTCGGCCTGGATTCCGCAGCAGGGCGCGAAGCGCGACATCTACGCTGAAAAGATCGACCCGACGCTGTACCGCGTCGGCGTGAAGCAGCCGGTCGCCGCGATCGCCCCGGGCCAGTCGGCCGACGTGCAGGCGCGCCTGTTCGCCGGCCCGGAAGAAGAGCGCATGCTCGAAGGCATCGCGCCGGGCCTGGAGCTCGTGAAGGATTACGGCTGGGTGACGATCATCGCGAAGCCGCTGTTCTGGCTGCTCGAGAAGATCCACGGCTATGTCGGCAACTGGGGCTGGGCGATCGTGCTGCTGACGGTGCTGATCAAGGCCGTGTTCTTCCCGCTGTCGGCCGCGAGCTACAAGTCGATGGCGCGCATGAAGGAAATCACGCCGCGCATGCAGGCGCTGCGCGAACGCTTCAAGAGCGATCCGCAGAAGATGAACGCCGCGCTGATGGAGCTGTACAAGACCGAGAAGGTCAATCCGTTCGGCGGCTGCCTGCCGGTCGTGATCCAGATCCCGGTGTTCATCTCGCTGTACTGGGTGCTGCTCGCGTCGGTCGAAATGCGCGGCGCGCCGTGGATTCTGTGGATTCACGACCTGTCGCAGCGCGATCCGTTCTTCATCCTGCCGGTGCTGATGGCCGTGTCGATGTTCGTGCAGACGAGCCTGAACCCGACGCCGCCGGACCCGGTCCAGGCGAAGATGATGAAGTTCATGCCGATCGCGTTCTCGGTGATGTTCTTCTTCTTCCCGGCTGGTCTCGTGCTGTACTACGTCGTGAACAACGTGCTGTCGATCGCGCAGCAGTACTACATCACGCGCAAGCTCGGCGGCGTCAAGAAGAAGCCGGCCTGACGGTCGTTGCATTCGCGGGTGGCCAGCCATCCGCGATGCGCGCAAAAAAAGCCGCATGGTTCGTGACCATGCGGCTTTTTGTTTTCCCGGCGACGGTGGCGGCGCGTGCGGCTGCTGCCGCTCAGGCCTTCTTCGCTTCGAGTTTCGGATCGCCGTAGAACTGCTCGACCAGTTCCTGCACGAGGTAGCGCTGGTGCGGCGACAACGCCTCGATCTTCGATGCGAGTTCGATCGTCTCGGGCGTGGGCGGATAGCGTTCGTCGCGCGGCAGCGGTTGCGGCGTCGGATGTTCGATCACGCTCGGCGACGGCCCGTAATGCAGCCAGTGCACTTCGACGCGCAACCATTCAGCGAGCGTTTCGAGTTTGTCCGACGTCGGGATCGTGCGGCCCGTCAGCCATTTGTGCGCGGTTTGCGGCGAAACGGGGTGCGTTCCGCGGTGACGCAGATTGAATCGGTTCGCCAGCTCCGTCGCGCCGGTGACCTTCTCCGGGCTGCGCCGCAGGGCGAATTTCAGGCGTTCCGAGAACGCGGCTTTTTCTTCGGATGTCGGCATGGGGAGATTGTGCAATTCCATCGCCGCGTCCCAGACAACCATACGGGATAAACGTATCTCATTCGGACGAATCCCCCCTTGGTCAGGATGGAGAATGAAATTGAGGGACGCGGTGCCAAGCCTCTCCGGCACGCATACTCGTCCGAAATGGCCGCACCGTCATGACGCCGGACTGATACTCGGCTTATCCCCGGCGGGATAAATTCGGGCGAGTCCGAATCCGGCGTCGCGGCCGGTGGCGTATGAGCCGGCACGCTACAATGCCGGCGTTCCGATGCCCGAACTGTTGCGCGGGCGCACCATTGACCCGCTGATTACCCGATTCCTTCGATTCCCATGCTCGCTACCGATTCCGATCCGATCGTCGCCATTGCCACTGCTGCCGGCCGGGGTGGCATCGGCGTCGTCCGCGTGTCGTTCGGGCGCGGCGGCGAGGCGGCCGCGCTGCCGCTGATCGACGCGTTGTGCGGGCAAAAGCTCGCGCCACGCCACGCGAGCTACGTGCCGTTCCTCGACGCGCACGGCGCGCCGCTCGACCGCGGGATCGCGCTGTATTTCCCGGCGCCGCATTCGTACACCGGCGAGCACGTGCTCGAGTTGCAGGGGCATGGCGGGCCGATCGTGATGCAGCTGCTGCTGCAGCGCTGCCTGGATGCGGGCCGCGGCTTCGGGCTACGGCTGGCGGAGCCGGGCGAGTTCACGCGGCGCGCGTTCCTGAACGACAAGCTCGATCTCGCGCAGGCCGAGGCCGTCGCCGACCTGATCGAGGCGAGCACCGAGGCGGCCGCGCGCTCGGCCGGGCGTTCGCTCGACGGCGCGTTCTCGCGGCAGATCCATGCGCTCGTCGATGACGTGATCACGCTGCGGATGCTGGTGGAGGCGACGCTCGATTTTCCGGAGGAGGAAATCGACTTCCTCGAAGCAGCCGACGCGCGCGGCAAGCTCGCGAAGATCCGCGCGCAACTCGCGCACGTGCTCGGCGATGCGCGGCAGGGCGCGCTGTTGCGCGAAGGGCTGTCGGTCGTGCTCGCGGGGCAGCCGAACGTCGGCAAGTCGTCGCTGCTGAATGCGCTGGCGGGCGCCGAGCTGGCGATCGTCACGCCGATCGCCGGCACGACCCGCGACAAGGTGGCGCAGACGATCCAGGTCGAAGGGATTCCGCTGCACATCATCGATACGGCCGGGTTGCGAGAGACGGAGGACGAAGTCGAACGAATCGGCATTGCGCGCACGTGGAGCGAGATCGAGCGCGCGGATGTCGTGCTGCATCTGCTCGATTCGCGCACGGGGATGACGGCGGACGACGAAACGATCGCCGCGCGGTTTCCGGCCGGCGTGCCGGTGGTGCGCGTGCTGAACAAGACGGACCTGACCGGCGTGCCGGCATGCGTCGAGCATCCGGCGGCGGAAGGCGATCTGACCGAGGTGCATCTGTCGGCGAAACGCCGCGACGGGATCGACATGCTGCGCGCGGAGCTGCTGCGGATCGCCGGGTGGCAGGCGGGGGCCGAGGGTGTGTATCTGGCGCGCGAGCGGCATCTGATCGCGCTGCGGGCCGCGCAGGAACATCTCGCGCAGGCGGCAGATCATGCGGAGCAGCGTGCGCAGTCGCTCGATCTGTTTGCCGAAGAGCTGCGGCTCGCGCAGGAGCAGCTCAATGCGATTACCGGGGAGTTCACGTCGGATGATCTGCTGGGGGTGATTTTTAGCAGGTTTTGTATTGGGAAATGATCCGAGGGTCGTTGACCTCGTGGGGTGCTGCTTCATCTGCCTGCATCGTATCGGCACGCCTCGTCATACCTCTGTACGCTCCGACAACTCGACGCAAGCCTCTCGTGACGGCTCTGTCACGACGCTGACTATTTCGCAGCAGATTGTTCGCGTGGATGCTTGGGACTCCGCGTTCGGACAATGTTTGGACCGATGTCGTGCTCCATGTTGGCGCGATTGCCAAGCCCGTATCCGCTCGCGCTTCCCATTTTTGTCCTATTTCCTCGTCCGTCTCGCTTGCGATGGATTACCGCCGGCTCAACGAACCCTCGTGTTGTTCGTTCACCATGGGTTCATGCTCATGGCAAGCCGTCTGCCTGTTGGTCTCCAGATCTGGTTGGCAATCGAGCACGCGGAATTCGCGCCTTATCGTATCTCGTTGCGCCACGACCAATTGTGCAAAGGGATGTAAGCGCTCGCCTCGTAGCTCAAGTAGCCGACTCGAACGTAATGGGCTGGCGATTTCAGCGGGCGGCGTATTTCGTTGACAGATAGACCTTAAGGGTCTAAATTGAATCGCGTTGGGTAACGCTCCGCGTAGCCCGCTACCTCCGAAAGGAACGACATTATGAATAGCATCGTATTTGCGCGAATTCTGCGCGACCACGCTTATGGCCCTCAAATATTTCCCGCCGACGCCGGAAGACCTGCGTGCGCTGAAAGTGCGCCTCGGATTCACCGGCGAGCAGATGGCTCAGATGTTCGGATTGGCTGGCAACAGTCAGTGGCGAAAGTACACGGGGGGAGTCGAGCCGAGACCGATGTCGTTGCCGATGTTGTTCCTAGCGCTAGCGCTGCAGGATCGTTCCGCGACTGTCGACCAAGTGCTCGAGAAGTGTCGGCAGGTCGGCGCAACGATCGAGCTGGACGACGAGTAACCGCCGACGGCGCGCTTGCTGTTACCTTTCCGAATACACTTGCCAAATCTGCCGGTCCGATCGCCCTCATACCCAATGTCTGGCGTAACACTCGGTCGCCGAAGCCCACGATTACTGTCACATCGGAGTTATTCGAACTTGCCGGCATCCGCGCTGCAGAACACTGGCTGAATGTTCGCCCGACGGCGCGTCCGAGCCGGGGATATCGGTCGATGTTCGAAAACCTCTTCGCTGGCTTCGGTCGTATCCCCTACCGCGCTGACGGCTGCGCAGCGTTCAAACGCAGCATCGAGGCCGCAACTTGCACCGACTGTAAAGCCTCAGAGGTGTGCGCAATCTCCGCCACCGAAATCATTCTTCGCTGTTTGCTCGATGCAGTGGAGGCACACGCGTTTCTCGTGATTGCTGATATCTGGCCTCGAATGGGCGAGGCGGCGCGTTGCGTGCAAAATGCGGAGGCGCATCATGGCTCAAAATGATGACGCAACCTTATCTATCGAGGAGGCGCGCCGCGAACTGCTGCAGGCATCGCGTCAACTGAGCGTTCTGTTGCTCGATTTGTCGATGGATCCCGAACGGGTGTTTGAACACTTTGCCGTACGCCGTGACGCCTTCTTCGAACTGTTGTCGGATCTGGGCGTCAAGGTCAATACGCGCCTGGAGGAAATGCTCCGTGAGTGAAAGCGTGAGTCTTCCCGTCGAAAAGCAGCTCGATGCCGCGCAAGGCAAAGTGAACGGCCCACTGGGGTCGTTGTCGCCGTCAACATCAATTGTCCTAAATATCCTTCGAAGACCTAGATCATGGACGGAATATTCACTGCGATATTCGGCGTGCTTGGCGGCGAGATCGTAGGTACTGTGGCCGGTTTCTGTGCATCAGGGTCAGCGGTCCTAGGGAGAGCCGCCCGTATTTAAAGTTCGACATAGTCGAACTGTGGGGCGAGCCGTATCGATTCGATGTCCGACGCAATCTGATCAAAGACACGGAAAAGGATCCGCGCGGCGAGCGTCTCCACTACGAAACGCTCGCCGCGCTACAGGTCTTTCTGATGCATGCCGAGCTGACGACGCCGGCTTGACTGCGCGACGGACCGGATCGAGGCGTTCGGACCGACGTCTGCCTTAATCCCAATGACGGTGATGATGGTAATACCCACCCCCACCGTAATACCCGCCACCATCAGGCACGACGATACAGCCGCTCAACAACACGGCGACGCCGGCAATCAGCAAAAGGGCCTTCTTCATCGCGTTCACCTGCTTGGGTTCAATATGAAACCCAGCATAGCGAGCGGCTCCGGCCCGGGCTGTAAGCGATCGTATCCCCGCACCGCAATCCGTAACGGCGGATTATTTCGGTCACAATGACCGTAACAATTCGCCAAACAGCAGACGTTTTCAGGCGACGACGACCCGGTTTCGCCCCGCATCCTTCGCGCGATACAGCGCGGCATCGGCGGCTTCGATCAACGCGTCGGGCGTCGACAGATCGTCGGCCGACACGGTCGCGCAGCCGACGCTGACGCTCACGCGCCCGGCCGGCGAGTCGGGCATCGCGAGGTCGAGCCGCAGCACGGCTTCGCGCACTTCGTCGGCCACCACCCGCGCACCGCGCGCGCCGGTGTTCGGCAGCACGATCGCGAACTCCTCGCCGCCGTAGCGTGCGACGATGTCGGCCGGCCGCCGCACCGCGCCGGCCAGTGCATTCGCGACGGCGATCAGGCACGCATCGCCCTTCACGTGACCGAACGCGTCGTTGTACGCCTTGAAGTGATCGACGTCGACCATCAGCAGCGACAGCGGTTCGCCCTGCCGCCGCGCCTGCAGGAACAGCGTGTGGAAATGGTCGTTGAAGTGACTGCGATTGAACGCGCCGGTGAGTCCATCGCGCGCGGAAGAGCGGATCAGCGTCGCATGCGCTTCGAACAACTGCTGATACAACATCGTCACTTCCCACGCGAGCACGCACACGAGCACGCCGGGCGTGAACATGCTGAACACGCGCGCGACATACCAGCCGACCGTGAAGCGGTTGGTGGACAGCAGGTTCAGCGTCGTATCGGTGAGGCAGGCGAGCACCGCGATCGCGAGCCACAGGTCGAGCGTCGTGCGCAGCCGGCCCGTGACCAGCACGGCCACGAGCGCGAGCGCGTTGAGGATCCACACGACGAGCGCGATGCCGTTGACGGGCAGCACGGCCGCGTCGCGCGGCGGATGGAACGCGGGCGGCAGCGACACGTTCAGCGCGAGCACGCACAGCAGCGCCGCCGCGATGGCCGGCCCACCGACGAGCGCGAGGGTCCAGCGGCGCGTCTCTTTCGCGCCGACCGGGGCGCGCGTCAGCCGCTCGCGTGCGACCAGCGCGGCCATCACGAAGCACGGAAAGCCGGCATGCCAGAAGACCCACATCCACGCGGCGCTTTGCGGGCGCGCGCCGAGCAGGCCGTGCGGGGCGAACACGCCGGGGAAGGTGAGCAGCTGCAGCGCGACGGCGAGCGCGGTGAACGCATAGGCCCCGCCGAGCGCCCCGAGTACGGGCTGGCGCGTCACGGTGAACTGCGCGCCGAGGAAGAACGCGGCGATGCTCGCGGTCGTGAATACGGTGAGCGCGCACATCGGCATGAACGGCTCGACGGCCGGCAGCGCGACGTTCGCGTGCGGCGCGGCGATCCCGAGCGTGAGCAGGATGACGAGCGCAGTCAGCGCGCCGAACCACAGCTGACGTTGCGTCGTGTGCTGGATCAGGATGCCTTCCATGGAGTCCCCCGGACGCGCGTGCTCGAACACCCGGTCTTGCGCCGGGCGGCACGCCTGCCGATCGCGGCGCGACCGGTGCGGCCCGATCCTATCGCGTTATTGGTCGGCGCTCAAATGCCGAGCCCCGGGCCGAAGTTGCCGGCGACCCAGCGCGTGACGGCGTCGACGTCCGCGTAGTCCTGTTCGGGCAGGCCGTCGAGCATCGACAGCACTTCGTTGCTGGCGCCGGCGTCGCGCGCGGCATCGACGATCGCATCCTTGTTCGCCGGATAGCGGACGGCCGCCAGCACATCGGCGATCTGCAGGTCGATCGTTTCGTTCGGGATATCGTGCGGAGGAGTGGTGGGCTTGTCGTTCACGTCGGCGTCTCGCGGGTTGGGCGGGAATCGGATCGAAGCGCAAGGGGCGTGCCCGGCAGGTTACACGGCCCGGGTCGCCCCGGCCGGCGCTTGCTGCGGATGGATGATCGGGTCAATGTCCGCGTCGCACGCGGCGCCACGGATGCTTCCAGTCGATGTGCGGTGCGTTTTCGTCACGCGGATGCTGGCGGCGGTGCTCCTGCCACAGTTCGTCGGAAAACAGCGCAGCCACGATGACGAGCGGCAGCACGAGGAAAATTCCGAGGATGACTTGCTCGACCACGATAGCCTCCTTGCGGTGGCAGGAACCCTTGCTCCCATTCTAGGCTCTGAACTCCGCCCGCGTTCAATTTCTTACAGTGCGAAACGGGCCCGAACGCGACCGCGCCGCGCGGGCGTTCCGCACGTGCGCCGGCCTCAAAAAGGACATGAACATGCAACTCCAGAACGATACCAACACGCTCGCGCTGCGGCCGCTGGAGCGCCAGGACCTGCGCTTCGTCCACGAACTCAACAACGACGCGAAGATCATGCGTTACTGGTTCGAGGAGCCGTACGAAACCTTCTCGGAACTGTCGCAGCTGTACGACCGCCACGTGCACGACCAGCGCGAGCGCCGTTTCGTCGCGGTCGATGCGCAGGACGAACTGGTCGGCCTCGTCGAGCTGATCGAGCTCGACTACATCCACCGCCGCGGCGAGTTCCAGATCATCATCGCGCCGCAGCGCCAGGGGCGCGGCTATGCAGGCCAGGCGACGCGCCTCGCGATCGAGTACGCGTTCAAGGTGCTGAACATGCGCAAGCTGTACCTGATCGTCGATACGTCGAACGCGGCGGCGATCCACGTGTACGAGAAATGCGGATTCCAGCACGAGGCCGAATTGAAGGAAGAATTTTTCGGGAATGGCGCGTATCACAACGCTTATCGGATGTGCATCTTCCAGCGCGATTATTTCGAACGGCAGCAAACCGCCTGAATAAAGCAGGGTAAACGCCACACCGGTAAAAGCGTTTGCGACGAGACTTCGCAAGCGCCGAATACAGGCGAGGAACTACGGATAAATACGGATACGCTTATACCTGGCATTTTTCTTGTATCAGCTATTTGCGATTCCGCGCTGCGGTAAAGTCGAATCGTTTCGGATGACTTTATGTGCATCGCATCAAAATGATCCGGATAGCGAAATGGATTATCCAAACCGTTCAATCGCCGCATTGTAACTTTGCTGAAAGCCTTGCCTGGTAACGCTCTCCGCCCGGCCGCGCGGGCCGATGCGCAGTTTGGCCACGCGTGCCGGGTGTGCCCGTTGCGCAAAAAGCAGCCTGCGCACGGGGTGCGACAATCCGCCGCTATTGCGGTCGCACAACAAATGTGCTTGCTATCGTTTACCGGTCTTCTAAAGTGAAAAACGCGGGTTCACGATCACCTTTAAACACATAGCTAACCCAGCCTGGTGCCCGCAAGCCTGGAGACAGAACATGATCAAGCGTACCGGTGTCCTTTTTGCCCTTGTCGGCGCATTTTGTGCTGTGTCGATTGCCCAGGCCGGCGGCGATTCGGCCGTCAAGCCGAAGCAGGAAATCCAGCTGACGAAGAACGCATGGGGCTGCCTGTCGAAAGACAATCTGGATTCCGTACTGAATCACGAACGTGACGGCAAGTCGCAGGCGAAGCAGCAGTACTTCGACGACTTCCGCTGCCTGTCGGTGCCGGAAGGCCAGCGTTTCCGCGTGGTATCGGTCGATCAGGGCGACGTGCAGTTCGTCAGCGCCGACAACAGCGACCAGCAAGGCCTCTGGACCGATTCGCGCTTCGTCAAGCAGTAAGCGTCCCTTCATCGCGCCGTCGCACGACGCGCGAGCGCGCCGGCCCGACCAGCCGGCGGCGCGAACCGATCACGGCCCGGCGCCTGCCGGGCCGTTGCGCTGTGGATCGCGCATCACGCACGCCGAACGGCGCGCATTCGGTATCATCACGGCCCGACCGAACCGAATGCCCGCCCGGGCCGCATCCGCATGGCGCTGAAATCCACGATCTACAAAGCCGAACTGCAAATCGCCGACATGGATCGGCATTACTACGCCGATCATGCGCTGACGGTGGCGCGCCATCCGTCGGAAACCGACGACCGGATGATGGTGCGCATCGTCGCGTTCGCGCTGTTCGCGCACGAGCGGCTCGAATTCTGCAAGGGGCTGTCGGACGTCGACGAGCCCGACCTGTGGCAGAAGGATCTGACGGGCGCGATCGACGTGTGGATCGAGGCCGGCCAGCCCGACGAACGGCGCATCTCGAAGGCGGCCGGCCGCGCCGGGCAGGTCACGGTGATCGCCTATGGCGGCAAGACGTCGGATATCTGGTGGCAGGGCGTGCGCAGCAAGGTCGAACGGCTGCGCAACGTGCAGGTGCTGTCGCTCGCCGACGGCGTCGCGGCCGCGCTCGGGCGGCTCGCGGCGCGCACGATGCGCCTGCAATGTACGGTGCAGGACGGCACCGCGTGGATCTCGAGCGCCGACCACGATCCGGTCGCGGTCGAGTGGACGGTGCTGAAGGCGCGCGAGGGCGCATAAGGGTCCGTACGGGCCCGTCAGGGCCCGCGCGCCGGCCGCGTTCAGCCGAGCGCGGCCGGCGGCCCCTTGAATTCGACCATGTTGCCTTCGGGATCGAACAGGTAGATCGACGGCCCGTAGCCGCTGGCGCCGTAGCGCTCGGCCGGCGCGCCGGGCCGCGCGCCATGCGCGGCGAAATGGGCGATCAGTGCGTCGGGATCGAACGGCTCGACGCGCAGGCACAGATGATCGAGGTTGCGCCCGGTGCCGGGCGGGCCGCTGTCGGGCCGGTCGATCGGGCCGCCGACCGTCAGCAGGTCGATCAGCGCGTCGCCGGCGCGCAGTTGCACGAGGCCCAGGTCGGGCTGTTCCTTCTCCACATGACAACCGACGGCATCGCAGTAAAAGCGCGTCATTGCCGCCATGTCGGTCACGCGCAGCACGATGTGATCGATTCCGCGGATGGTGGGCTTCATGGGCGGGACTCCTTCGCAGTCGACGAGCATCGAGTGTAGACGCATCGCGCCTGCGCTGCCGGCCGGAACGCGGCACAATCGACGGACGAAAAAAAGCCCGTTCACGCAGAGCGGAACGGGCTTAATCCATATCAGGAGGAGACATGGAGGAGACAGTTCCAACTATACACACGGCGATGGTGCGACGCAATATTCCGATTGCAAAAAAACGTCAGGACGGCGATTTGTCGCATCCGCACTGCAGCAAAAGGGTGACGGGACGATGACGAAAACGGCGCTGGAGCAGCCGCCGCGCACATTTCGTCGGATTTGATCTTTATCGATGCGACCCCAGCTCGCCGGCACGAATCACAGAGCAAGATTCAGGGCGCGACGGCATGTGCCGATGGCTAGAGTAGGCACCATCTACACTAGAGAGTGCGAGGTTCAGATGAAAACCGCCTATCCGACCGATGATGCCCGCTGGGGCGCCGTGACCGAGCGCGATCCGCATGCGGACGGCGCGTTCTTCTATGCCGTCAGCACGACCGGCGTGTTCTGCCGCCCGACCTGCGCGTCGCGGCAGCCGCGCCGCGAGAACGTGTCCTTTTTCGCCGATCCGGCGGCCGCGCGCGCGGCCGGCTTCCGGCCCTGCAAGCGTTGCCAGCCGGAAGGGCTGCCGCGCGAACTGGAAATCGTCAATCGTGCATGCGCGGTGCTCGACGCACACGCCGAGCGGCTCACGCTGCAGCAGTTGAGCGACGCCGTGCACGTGAGCCCGTTTCACTTGCAGCGGCTCTTCAAACGTGTGGTCGGCGTGTCGCCGCGGCAGTACCAGGCCGCGCAGCGCGGCGCCGCGTTGCGGCAGGCGCTGCAAAGCGGGCAACCCGTCACGCAGGCAGCCGTCGACGCGGGGTTCAACTCGCCGTCGCGGCTCTATGCGTCGGTGCCGCGCGAGTTGGGAATGGCGCCGTCCGCGTTCCGCCGCCAGGGCGCCGGCCTGCGGATCGACTATGCGACCGCGTCGACGTCGCTCGGCACGGTGCTCGTTGCCGCCACCGAACAGGGCATCTGCCGGATCGCATTCGGCGACGACGCGGCGTCGCTCGTCGGCGAGCTGAACGACACGTTCGCACGCGCCGAACTGGTCGAAGCGTCGGCCCGGCTCGCGCCGTTCGTCACGCAGATCCGCGCGTACCTCGACGGCACGCGGCAGGCGTTCGACCTGCCGCTCGACATCGCGCCGACCGCGTTCCAGCAGCGCGTGTGGGAAGCGCTGACGCATATCCCGTACGGTGAAACGCGCAGCTATTCGGAGATCGCCGAGGCGCTCGGTTCGCCGCGCGCGGTGCGGGCGGTCGCGTCCGCGTGCGCGTCGAATCCGGTCGCGCTCGCCATTCCGTGCCACCGCGTCGTGCAGAAGGGCGGCGCGCTCGCCGGCTATCGCTGGGGCGTGCGCCGCAAGGCGACGCTGCTCGCGGCCGAGGCGCGCCATGTTCACAACGATGAAGCCGAAGCCGAGACGGAGGGCAGTGCGGTTTGAGCATCGAGAAAACAACGATTACCTCCCTCGCGGACGGCGGCCCTGTGCCGCCGTCCGCGCAGATGGAGCTGCGCTACAAGGCGCCGTACGACTGGGCGCGCGTGTTGCGCTTCTTCAGCGGGCGCGCGATTCCCGGTGTCGAGCAGGTCGCGGACGGCGTGTATCGCCGCATCGTCGATCTGCACGGCGATGCGGGCCGGCTCACCGTCACGAAACATCCGCGCAAGCATTGCCTGATCGCGACCGTCGAAGGGGCGGTCGCGCGTCACGTCGACGATGCGTTCGCCGCACGCGTCGCGACGATGTTCGACCTCGGCGCCGATCCGGCCGCGATCGGCGGCGGCCTCGCGCGCGATCCGTGGTTCGCGCCGCTCGTCGAGGCCGCGCCGGGGCTGCGCGTGCCGGGTGCGTGGTCGGGGTTCGAGCTGGCCGTGCGCGCGATCGTCGGCCAGCAGGTAAGCGTGAAGGCCGCGACGACGATCGTCGGCCGGCTCGTCGAACGGGCCGGCGAACGCGTGATTCATGAAGACGACGGCGCGCCCGCGTGGCGGTTCCCGACACCCGACGCGCTGGCCGCGTGCGATCTCGACAAGATCGGGATGCCCGGCAAGCGCGTGGCCGCGCTGACCGGCGTGGCGCGCGCGGTGGCGGCCGGCGACGTGCCGGTCGATCATGCGCATGCCGATCTCGCGACGCTGCGCAGCGCGTGGCTCGATCTGCCCGGCATCGGCCCGTGGACGGTCGAATACATCGCGATGCGTGCATGGCGCGACCCGGACGCGTGGCCGGCATCCGATCTCGTGCTGATGCAGTCGATCGCCGCGCGCGACCCGGCGCTCGACCGGCTCGCCAGCCAGAAGCACCGCACCGAAGGCTGGCGGCCGTGGCGTGCGTATGCGGCGCTGCATCTGTGGAACGAAGTGGCCGACCGGGCAGGCGGCGCGCGCGGCGGGTAAGCACGCCGCGGCCGGGTGCGACCGCAAGGAGGCGGCGCCGCAACCCGTCGCGCACGCGGTGCCGACATGCGGCAAGCGCCGGGGCGTGACGCGGCGCCGTCACGGCGCTTCCGCCCCCTGCGGTGCCGGCCGAATGTAGCGCGTGCGATGCCTGCGCACGCGTCGCTTCCCGATCGATTCAGCGGTACGGTTGCACCTGCCGCCACCCGTTCGCCATTCACATTCCGTCCGACGAATTGCGGTGACCGCCGTGCCGATCGGCTTCGTCGGGAACCGGGGATACGGGCTGGGACTGCCGCGCCCGCGCCGCCCGATCGCCCGCTCAGGCCCGCGCGCCGCGCCCGCGGCCACCTCAAGCGCGGCTTCCGGCGAGATGTTAAAGTGCCCGCTACCAACGAAGCGACCAACAATCCAGCCGGCCGCGCGCGGCGTTCTGCGCGCGGCCGTCACGCACTTGCGTCTCCATGTCGAACACCATGACTCACCGCCAGTCCGAACTGCTGCTGAAACGCCTCGACGCGCTGAGCTCGGGCCCGACGCGGCAGCATCTGCCCGACGGCCTGCGCGGCATCGAGAAGGAAAGCCTGCGCGTGACGCGCGACGGGATGATCGCGTTCACGCCGCATCCGCGCGCGCTCGGTTCGGCGCTCACGCATCCGGCGCTGACGACCGACTATTCCGAAGCGCTGATCGAACTGATCACGCCCGCGGAGCGCGACGCCGCGCTCACGCTCGAACGCCTCGACGATCTGCATCGCTACGTCTATGCATCGCTCGGCGACGAGATCCTGTGGAACGATTCGATGCCCGGCCTGCTGCCGGCCGACGACCAGATCCCGATCGCCAACTACGGCACGTCGAACATCGGCCGCCTGAAGACGGTGTACCGGCGCGGCCTCGCGTATCGCTACGGCCGCACGATGCAGTGCATCGCCGGCATCCACTACAACTACTCGCTGCACGAGGAAGTGTGGCGGCGCCTGCATGAGGAAGAAGAGTCGACGGCGACGCTCGTCGATTACCAGTCGGAACGCTATCTCGCGCAGATCCGCAACTTCCGCCGCCGCAGCTGGCTGCTGATGTACCTGTTCGGCGCGTCGCCGGTGCTCGACACGAAGTTCCTGCGCGGCAAGCCGCACAAGCTCGACACGTTCGACGCCGATACGCTGTACCGGCCGTATGCGACCAGCCTGCGCATGAGCGATCTCGGCTACTCGAACACGACGGCCCAGGCCGCGCTGCACGTCGACTACAACACGCTGCCGGGCTATCTCGACGCGCTGTCGAAGGCCGTGAGCGAGCCGTATCCGGCGTACGAGGCGATCGGCACGCATCGCGACGGCGAGTGGATCCAGATCAACACGAACGTGCTGCAGATCGAGAACGAGTTCTATTCGACGATCCGGCCGAAGCGTGTCACGTACTCGGGCGAGCGGCCGCTGCATGCGCTCGCGTCGCGCGGCGTGCAGTACATCGAAGTGCGCTGCCTCGACATCGACCCGTTCGAGCCGACCGGCATCGCGCTGGAGACCGCGCGCTTCATCGACGCGTTCCTGCTCGCCTGCGCGCTCGACGACAGCGCGCCGCTCGACTGCGACGCGTACAAGGAAGCGAACGCGAACTTCGGCAGCGTGACGCTGGACGGCCGCAAGCCGGGGCTTGCGCTGACGCGCGACGGTCAATCGGTCACGCTGCAGCAGTGGGCCGATGAACTGATGGCCGATATCGAAATCGTCGGCCGCCGGCTCGACGAAATCCGCGGCGGCGACGAACATGCGCGCGCGATCGCCGCGCAGCGTGAGAAGCTCGCCGATCCGGAGCGCACGCCGTCGGCGCGCGTGCTGCGTACGATGCGCGAGAACGGCCAGTCGTTCCTCGCGTTCGCGCTCGCGCAGAGCGAAGCGCATGCCGCGCATTTCCGCGCGCACCCGCCGTCGGCCGAGACGCTGCACGCCGAGCAGGCGCTTGCCGCCAAGTCGCTGGCCGAGCAGGCCGAGCTCGAAGCGAAGGAGGCCGGATCGTTCGACGCATTCGTCGCCGCCTATCGCGCCTATACGCTGAACCGCTTCAGCGTGTGACGATCGCGCACGCGGCCGGCGCGGCGTGCGCCGCGCCGCTGCCGTGCGATCCGGCTGGTTCCGTCGGTGAGCCGGTCAGTGATGCGCATACGTGCCGCGGTCGATTGCGTGTGGCAGCGCCGGCTTGCCTGATTCCCCGGTCGCCCGGCCGTCGCTGCCGTAACCGGCAACGTCGCCTTCACCGCGCGCCTGCGCGGCACGCTGCATGACCGTCTGCATGTTGCGGGGAAAGTCGGGACTGCTTGCGAGGCTCGTCCGGTAGCCGGCGGCCTCCAGTTCCACGAGTTCCTGGCGGACCTGCGCGCGCGTGAGCGTCGACGCGGCTTGCGCGTGAGCGGCGAACGCCGCGCCGATCAGCACGAATGCGCATGCCGCGTGTTTCATCGTCTTCATCGTGTTGCTCCGTGAGGTTCCGGTGCCGCGCCATTGCCGGCGCGGCCGGAAACGATGCAGCCAGTCTAGGCTTCGGAGGCCAAACGAAACATCCTCGTGGCTGGCAGTCACCTTTTCCGGCCGCGCAACATTGCGCGCTTCGGCGAGCCGGCCGCGACGGGTTTCCTGTCGAATGCGCCAGCCGCACGCCATCTGCCGGCCAGCGTGCGGCGGCCGGTTCGCACCGGCTCGCCCGCATCGGGCTTCTCCCCCTTGTACAAGCGCGTCGCGCCTCCTAACCTCTTTTAAGCGACCGATCGGTTGGCCGCGCAACGTCGTTGCGTAAGCAAGCGCCTGATCGTGGCCGTGACTGCAGGACATCGCCTTGACCCGAACCCGGCGCATCGAGATGCGAACCGGGTCGACTCTGGAGACACGATGAATCCCACCGACGCCCTACCGCCCGGCATCGTCTTCGCGCAACCGTTGACGCCCGTCGCCCACTCGCTGCTCCTGTCGTTCCTCGTCGCGGTGATCCCGATCGCGGTCGCGCTGATCGCGCTCGGCGTGCTGCGCCGCCCAGCGTGGCAGGCGTCGCTCGCCGGGCTCGTCGCGGGCCTCGCGGTGGCGATCGGCGCGTGGGGGATGCCGGCCGGGCTCGCGTTCAACGCGGTCGGCGCCGGCATGGCGCTCGCGGTCGTGCCGGTGATGTGGATCGTCTTCAACGCGCTGCTGCTGTACAACATCGCGGTGAAGTCGGGCCGCTTCGACCAGTTCCGGCAGTGGATGCTCGACAACCTGCCCGACGATCGCCGCCTCGTGCTGCTCGTCGTCGCGTTCTCGTTCGGCTGCCTGCTCGAAGGGATCTCGGGATTCGGTACGCCGGTCGCGATCACGAGCGCGCTGCTGATCGCGCTCGGCTTTCCCGCGCTCGAAGCGCTCACCTATACGCTGCTGTTCAACACGGCGCCGGTCGCGTTCGGCGCGCTCGGCGTGCCGATCACCGTGCTCGGCGCGGTCACGTCGCTGCCGCCCGCGACGCTCGCTCAGATGGTCGGCCGCCAGTTGCCGTTCTTCGCGCTGCTGCTGCCGTTCTACGTGGTCGGCGCGTATGGCGGGCTGCGCTCGATCGCGAAGCTGTGGCCGGCGCTGCTCGTGTCGGGCGGCAGCTTCGCGATCGCGCAGTTCGTCACGTCGAACTTCCTCGGCTACCAGCTCACCGACGTGCTGTCGTCGCTCACGTCGCTGATCGTGACGATCGGTTTCCTGCAGCTGTGGAAGCCGCAGCCCGATCCGCAATACGCGCTCGCGCGCAGCGTGCCGGCCGCCGCCGGCGCCGCGCGCGCGGGTTTCGGCGGATGGCTGCCGTGGCTCGTCGTGTCGGTGGTCGTGATCGTGTGGGTGCACGCGAACATCGCGGCGATCGGCGACGTGAAGATCAAGTGGCCGGGCCTGCACAACGCCGTGTACGTGTCGCTGTACCACAAGCCGTATGCGGCGATCTGGGATTTCCAGCCGCTCGGCACGGGCACCGCGATCCTCGTGTCGGCAATCATCACGGCCGCGCTGACGCGCACCGGCCCCGGCGCGTTCGTCGAATGCGTGGTGAAGACGTGGCGGCAGACGTGGATCGCGATCGTCACGGTGATGATGATCGTCGGGCTCGCTTACCTGCTGAACTACTCGGGCATCAGCTATACGCTCGGCACCGGCGTCGCGTCCACCGGTGCGCTGTTCCCGCTGGTGTCCGCGTCGCTCGGCTGGATCGCGGTGTTCCTGTCCGGCAGCGACACGTCAGGCAACGCGCTGTTCGGCAACCTGCAAGTTGTTGCCGCCCGGCAGCTCGGCCTCGATCCGGTGCTGATGGCCGCCACCAACTCGTCGGGCGGCGTGATGGGCAAGATGATCTCGCCGCAGAACATCGCGACGGGCGTGTCGACGACGGACCTGAAAGGGCAGGAGGGTGTCGTGTTCGCACGCACCTTCTGGCACAGCGTGATCCTCACGCTGTTGCTCGGCGTGCTGGTGTTCCTGCAGCAGCACGTGCTGACGTGGATGATTCCGGCGCTGCCCAAGTGACGCGCGGCGCGGCGACAGAAGGAAGGCACGAGGAAAGCAACGAGGGAAGGCGCGGGAAAAGCGCCACGTAGTGTGCGGAAGCGGTGAACGCGCGGCGGCTCAGCGCGCGTTCGCCCGCCGCATCGTTCGTCCGGTTTCGATCGCGTCGGCAGCATCGACCACGTCGGCCGCTTCGCCGCCGCCCGGCAGGATGCACGCAAGGAACGCATCGATCGCGGGGCTCTGGCGGCGCGCTTTCAGGTAGTACACGTATTCGTCGATCGTCGTGTCGACGCCGCGCAGCGCGATCACGCGCAGGTCCGGATGGCGTTCGGCCTCGCCGAGCGGAAACAGGCTGCCGCCGACGCCATGCAGGATCGCCTCGCGAATCGCTTCGCGGCTGCCGATCTCCGCGACCGACGTCGCCGCGACGCCGGCCGTGGCGAGGATCGTCTCCGTGCAGCGGCGCGTGACCGACCCTTCCTCGCGCATCAGCAGCCGCACGTCGGCGAGCCGCGCCGCGTCGATCGACTCGAACCGCGCGAGCGGATGATGGCGGTGCACGACGAGCACGAGCGGATCGGTCGAGATCACCTTGCGTTCGAGGCCGTCGGCGTCGTTGCGCTGCGACGAGACCGCGAGATCGATGCGGAATTCCTGCAGCGCCTGCAGGATTTCCTCGGAGTTGCCGATCCGGCACGTGAGCGCGATCGACGGGTGCGCGTTCGAGAAGCGGCCGACCGCATCCATGATGTAGTACGGGCCCGTCGCGCCGATCCGCAGATGGCCTTCGAACAGGCCGCCGACGTTGCGCAGCATGATGTCGGCCTGCGCCTCGAGCGCGATCATCTTCTCGACGAGCGGCAGCAGCTCGATGCCCGTCTCGGTCACCTCGAGCTTGCGGCCGCTGCGGTAGAACAGTTCGACGCCGTACACCTGCTCGACCTGCCGGATCTGCGCGGCAATCGTCGGCTGGCTCACGCCCAGGTGGCGCGCGGCGCGCGTGATGCTGCCCTGCCGGACGGTCGCGTGGAACGCCTTCAGCTGATCGAACACGACTCGGCTTCTCCCCTCTTCATCGCGCGTCAGCGTAGCGCACGCATATGTCGGCCGGATGAAAGACGGGCCGTGCGAGACTTCGAAAAAAAGCTGGGGGTGACCGCAAGAAACCTGCGGGAACCGGTCACGGCCGGGACATGCCGGTGCGGGGTAATAACGGCGACGCCAGATCGCCGGCCCGCTCGCCCGGCGCCCCCACTCCCACCGACCACAGGTGCTCTTCATGTCTTCGAACAATCGACGCGATTTCCTGCGCCTCGCCGCGCAGTCGGCCGGCGCGATGGCCGCCTATGCGGGCTTTCCGCCCGCGATCCGCAATGCGCTGGCGATGCCGGCCGCCTATCGCACCGGCACGATCCGCGACGTGGAGCACGTCGTGATCTTCATGCAGGAAAACCGTTCGTTCGACCATTACTTCGGCGGGCTGCGCGGCGTGCGCGGTTTCAACGACCCGCGCCCGCACCTGCTGCCGAACGGCGCGCCGGTGTGGCAACAGCCGCCGGCGTCGGTGTTCACGAAGAACTACCATTCGCGCGGGCTCGATCCGTCGGCGCCGTATGTGCTGCCGTTCTATCTCGACCCGAAGCAGACGACCGAATTCCAGCCGGGCACCAACCATGGCTGGAGCAGCGGCCACCTGTCCTGGAACAACGGCCAGTGGGACCAGTGGGTGAACCAGAAGCAGGACGTGCTGACGATGGGCTACCTGAAGCGCCAGGATCTCACGTACCACTACGCGCTCGCCGACGCGTTCACGATCTGCGATTCGTACTTCTGCTCCGCGCATGCCGACACGGCGCCGAACCGGATCTACCTGTGGACCGGCACGGTCGACTCGCGCAACGTCTACGGCAGCGCGCCGAACGGCCCGGGCATCGGCGAGCGCAACGACGTGAACGGCTACACGTGGACGACCTACGCCGAACGGCTCGAGAATGCGAAGATCAGCTGGAAGGTGTACCAGGGCGGCACCGGCATTCCGGGCGACCCGACCGACAACTACACCGACAACTCGCTGATGTTCTTCAAGCGCTTCCAGGTGAAGGAAGGCGCGAGCGGCCCGCTGGTCGACAAGGGCGCGTCGGACCATACGCTCGCCGAACTGAAGGCCGACGTGCAGGCCAACCGGCTGCCGCAGGTGTCGTGGATCGTGTCGCCGTACAAGTACAGCGAGCACCCGCAGGCGTCGCCGACCGACGGCGCGTTCTACATCAACATGGTGCTCGAGGCGCTGACGTCGAACCCCGAAGTGTGGGCGAAGACGGTCTTCATCCTGAACTACGACGAGAACGACGGGCTGTTCGACCACGTCGTGCCGCCGGTGCCGCCGGTCACGAGCGGCGTGGGCGGGCAGGGCATCGTGTCGTCGAACCTGCTGTCGAACCTCGGCGACGAGCTGCTCGACCTGAACAAGTACCCGGGCGAAATGAGCCCGCTCGTGCCGGGCGCCGACCCGGGCGGCATCCAGCCGATCGGCCTCGGGCCGCGCGTACCGCTGATCATCATCTCGCCGTGGACGAAGGGCGGCTGGGTCTGCTCGGAGACGTTCGACCATACGTCGGTGCTGCGTTTCCTCGAAGCCCGTTTCGGCGTGAAGGAGCCGAACATCAGCGCGTGGCGCCGGTCGATCTGCGGCGACCTCACGTCGGCGTTCGACTTCTCCGCGCGTCCCGACACGCGCACGGTGAGCTTCACGGTGCCGCAGCACCTCGCCACCGCCGGCCAGGCGTACCAGGTGCCCGCGCAGCAATCGATGCCGGCGCAGGAGCCCGGCACGCGTCCGGCGCGTGCGCTGCCGTACGAGCTGTTCGTGCACAGCCGGGTGGGCGCGCATGACGACACGGTGTCGCTCGACTTCGCGAACACCGGCGACGCGGGCGCCGCATTCTACGTGTACGACCGCCGCAACCCGGCGACGCCGCCGCGCCGCTATGCGGTGTCCGCGCGCGACCGCTTCGTCGATACGTGGAGCACGTCGGCCGCGCGCGGCGAGTACCATCTGGCCGCCTACGGCCCGAACGGCTACCTGTGCGAATTCCTGGGCAACACGCGGCTCGCCGCGGACGGCCGCCACGCGAACCCCGAAGCGAAGATCGGCTACGACGTGCGCAATCGCCACGTGTACCTGCAACTGCGCAACAGCGGCCGCGCGACGTGCCGCGTGACGGTCGACAACGCGTACAGCCATGCGCATGCGCGCACCTACACGCTGGCGCCGGGCGAGCGCGTCGAGGGGCACTTCGAGCTGTCGTCGAGCCACGGCTGGTACGATCTGACGATCACCGCGACCACGCTGCGCGGCGGCGACGACAAGGTCGTGCGCCGCTTCGCGGGCCACGTCGAGACGGGCCGGCCGAGCCACAGCGATCCGGGGCCGGTGAAGCACACGGCCTGACGGCGCGACGCGGCGGTCGTGCGAAGCGGGGCAGTTCGCCCGTAGCGCGCGACCGCCGCGTGCCGGTTGCAGGCGGGTGGCGCTCCGCCCCGCAGGATTGGTTTTTGGAAACTGAAAACTGTTGACAATGTGCCGGGCCGAGGGTATACAAGGATCATTCGCCGATATGGCGCCCTCGTTTTCATCCACAGCCCCGCTGCCTGCCCGACCATGACTGCCCCGAACGCGCTCAGCGCCATCGAACTCCTGCAAAGCCAGTCGCTCGCGATGATCGTCCAGGACATGCTCGAGCGCGCGATCGTCTCCGGCGAATACGCGCCCGGCGAAAAGCTCAACGAAGTCGAGATTGCGACGAAGCTGAACGTGTCGCGCGGCCCGGTGCGCGAGGCGTTTCGCGCGCTGGAGCAGGCCGGCCTGCTGCGCAACGAGAAGAATCGCGGCGTGACCGTGCGGGTCGTGCCGCTGCGCGAGGCCGAGGAGATCTACGAAGTGCGCGCGATGCTCGACGAATCGGTCGCACGCGCGCTCGCGAAGCGCATCTCGCCCGATACGCTGAAGGTGCTGAAGGGCATCATCCAGTCGATGAAGGACGCCGCGAAGACGCACGACGTCACGCGCTATACCGAGCTGAACGTGCAGTTCCACGACGCGATGGTCGTCGGCGTCGGCAATACCCATCTCACCGATACCTACCGGCGGCTCGTGCGCCAGCTCGGCCTGCTGCGCCAGGCGGCGATCGAGGCCGAGGCGGATGCGATCGCCGTGTCGGCGGCCGAGCACGACAAGATCGTGCAGGCGCTCGCGGCCGGCGACGAGGACAAGGCCGTCGCGCTCGTGCGCGAGCACGTCGCGCACGGCCTCGCGCGGATGCGCCGTACGCACGACGAGCAGGGGCTGCCTGCGACGGGCAAGGCGGCGCGGGAGAAGGCCGGCGCGTAAGCGTCGGTCAATGCCCGCGCGGGCTGCCGCGCACCGGCAAAGGGACGCGTCGCCGCGTCCCTTTTTCGTTGTGCGTTCCGTTCAGCGTTTCGTCACGCCTTGTCCGCCTTCCCCGCCGCGCTCGCGAATTTCGCGAGCCACGTATCGACCACCGACGGCTGCCGGCTCTCGTCCTCCGCGCGCTCCTTGCGGCGAATCGCGTTGCGCACGACGTGCGCGCCGACATAGCGGATCGGCTCCGGCGGGAAATGGCCGAGCGGGCCGCGCACGATCGGGCTGCGCGTCCATGCGTTGTCGAGGCCGAGCACCAGCGACGACAGGATCTGCCCGCCCATGTAGGTCGGCCCGACGCCGTTGCCCGAATAGCCGAAGCCGTAGAACACGTTCGGCGCATCGTCGAGGCGGCCGAAGAACGGGAAGCCCGTCACCGAACGATCCGACGGCCCGTTCCAGCTCGCGGTGATCGGCACGCCGGCGAGCGACGGGAAGAATTCGCGCAGGCTGCGCGTGAGCTGCGCCTCGTACGGCGAGCGGCGGTCGAACACGGGCGCGATGCGGCTGCGCCACGAGAACGTGTTGCCGCCCTTGCCGAGCATCAGCCGCCCGTCGGCGGTCGTGCGGTAGTAGTACACGAAGATCCGCGAATCGAGCACCGATACGCCGTCCACGAGCCCGGTCTGCGCGAGCAGCTCTGGGCATTTCTCGGTGATCACCATGTCGCTCGACACGACCGCGATCGTCCGTTCGAACTGCGGAAAGCGGCTCGCCATCCACGCATTGATCGCGAACACGAGCTTGCCGGCGCTCACGCTTCCGGACGGCGTGCGCACGACGGCCGGCTGGCCGGGCGTGAAGTCGAGCATCGGCGTCCGCTCGTAGATGCGGATGCCCATCGCGCGCGCGACGCGGCGCAGCCCGCGCACGAGCTTGCCGGGATGCACGGTCGCGGCGATCGGCGAGTAGACGCCGTCGAGATTGCGCGCGGAGCCCGAACGGCGCGCGACTTCGGCGGGCGGCAGCGGCTCGTAGCTGTGGATGCCGCACGCGGCGAGCGCGTCGAGCACCGGCGCGAGCGTGCCGACCTGCGCGCGCGACGTCGCGGTGTACAGCGTGCCGTCGAGCCGCAATTCGGCATCGATGTCGTGCGCGCGGCAGAAATCGGCGATGTGCTGCACGGCCGCTTCCGACGCCTTCACGAGCCGGATCGCCTCGGCTTCGCCGAACAGGCGCCGCAGCGTCAGGAATTTCGCGGACCACGTGAGCAGGCAGCCGCCGTTGCGGCCGCTCGCGCCCGCGCCGCACAGGTCGGCTTCGAGGATCGCGATGTCGAGCGCGGGGTCGTGCTGCTTCGCTTGGATCGCGGTCCAGAGTCCCGTGAAGCCGCCGCCGACGATGCACACGTCGGCCTGCGTCGCGCCTTGCAGCGCGGGGGCGAGATCGCCGTCGTTGAACAGCGCTTGTTCGATCCAGAAAGGTCGCATCGGAGGTTCGTCGATAAGAGGCCGTGCGGCGCACGGCCGGAAAAACGGGCGGCCGCATGCGCCTGCGCACGCGGCCGGGTACATCGCATCACATCGTCAGGCCGCCGCTTCGGCTGAGACGCGGCGCACGCCCATCGCGCGCAGCGTGTCGGCGATCGCGGCGACGGCGCCCGGAATGCCGGCTTCGCCGAAATGGCCGATGCAGCCGACGCGGAACGTCTCCACTTCGGTTAGCTTGCCCGGATACAGAATGTAGCCGCGCTTTTTGACCTCCTGATAAAACCGCTTGAAGTCGTAGTTCGGATCGTCCGGCGCATGAAACGTGACGATGATCGGCGCCTGGATCGCCGGATCGAGGAACGGCCGGAAGCCGAGTGCGCGCATCCCGTCGATCAGCGCGTGGGTGTTGCGCTGGTAGCGGCCGCCGCGCGCGGCGAGCCCGCCTTCGTCGACGTATTGCGCGATGGCCGCGTCGAGCGCGGCGACCACGTGCGTGGGCGGCGTGAAGCGCCACTGCGTCGTGCGCTGCATGTAGACCCACTGGTCGTACAGGTCCATCGCGAGCGAATGGCTGTTGCCTTCGCAGCGTTCGAGCGCGCTGCGCTTCGCGATCACGAAGCCGAGCCCGGGCACGCCTTCGAGACATTTGCCGGACGCGGCGATCACTGCGTCGAACGGCGTCGTGCGCGCGTCGATGTCGATCGCGCCGAACGAGCTCATCGCATCGACGATCAGCGCGCGCCCGTGCTTGGCGACGACCAGCGCGATGTCGTGCAGCGGATTCAGCACGCCGGCGCCGGTTTCGCAGTGCACGAGCGCGACGTGCGTGATCGACGGATCGGCCGCGAGCGCGCGCTCGACGTCGGCCGGATCGATGCGGCGATCCTCGCGGTAGTCGATCGTCGTGAGCCGCCGGCCGAGCACGCGGCAGATCTTCGCGAGGCGCTGGCAGTATGCGCCGTTGTTCGGCACCAGCACGTGGCCGTCGCGCGGCACCAGCGTGCCGATCGCCGCCTCGACCGAGAACGTGCCGCTGCCTTGCAAGGGCACGCATTCGTGTGTGCCTTCGCCGTGCACGATCCGCAGCAGGCGTTCGCGCAGCCGCGCGGTGATCGCGTTGAAGTCGCCGTCCCACGAACCCCAGTCGCGCAGCATCGCGTCGCGGGTGCGGTCGGAGGTCGTCAGGGGGCCGGGGGTGAGCAGGATGGGCGGGGCGGCGAGCGTCATGGTGTCTCCTTGATGAAGTCGGGACGTCACGTGGATACGGCAGGGAATCAACGGCGATGCGGATGGCGCCACGCCTGCGTACGACGCAGCAGGCGATGCGAGATGCAGGCGAACAGCACGCACGCGAACGACGACGTCGCGAGCACGAGCGTGGCCATCGCGGCGGCCGGGCCCATCTGGCCCGCGTCGTCGAGGTTCAGGATCGCGACCGATGCGGGCTGCGTGTCCGGCGAGTACAGGAACGCGACGGCGGACACCGTCGTCATCCCGTTGACGAACAGGTAGCGCGCGATCAGCAGGATCGCAGGCAGGCACACGGGTACCGTGACGCGCAGGAAGGTCTTGTAGAACGGCACCTTCAGCGACGCGGATACGGCCTCGAACTCGCCGTCGATCTGCCTGAGCGCGGTCACCGCGGTGAGATGGCTCGACGCGTAGTAGTGGACGACCGTGACGATCGCGAGCAGCCACAGCGATCCGTACAGCCCGTTCAGCGGATTGCCGGGCGCGTTGAACAGGAAGATGTAGCTGATGCCGAGCACGAGCCCCGGCACGCCCATCGGCAAGATCGCGCACAGGCTGATGAAGCCGCGCAGCCAGCGTGCGCCGCGGGTCTTCTCGATCAGGTAGGCGCCGCCGAACACGACGATCGTGCCGCCGATCGCCACCGTCGCGGCCATCCGCAGGCTGTTCTTGTAAGCGTCGAAGATGCCGGCGCCGATCAGTCCCATCTCGTAATGCTGCAGCCCGAGGGTCATCTGGTACGGCCAGAACTTCACGAACGACGCGAACACCGAGATGCCGACCACCGCGATGAAGAACGCGCACACCAGCGCGCAGTACGCGAGCATCGCGGCGTCGAAGCCGCGCGACGGCTTCGGCTGGTACGGCGTCGAGCGCGCGCCGAGCTGCGACTGCTGGCGGCGGCGGATGAAGTAGTCGACGCCGAACGCGACGAGCGCCGGGCACAGCAGCATCAGGCTCACGACCGCGCTGCGGTTGAAATCCTGCAGCCCGATGATCAGCTTGTAGATGTCGGTCGACAGCACGTAGTACGAGCCGCCGATCACGACCGGCACGCCGAAGTCGTTGATGCACATCGTGAACGCGACCATCGTCGCGCTGATCAGCCCGTACTTCGCGCCGGGCAGCGTGATCGTGAAGAACTTGCGGATGCGGCGCGTGCCCATCGCGTCGGCAGCCTCGTAGAGCCGGCCATCGGCGAGCGACAGTGCGGTGACGAGGATCATCAGCACGTGCGGGAACGACGCGTACACCATGCTCAGCACGATGCCCGGCAGCCCGTAGATCGAATGGCCGTGCAGCAGCGGCTTCAGGAGCCCCGCATTGCCGAACCAGTAGATGAACGACACGGCCGACAGCAGTGTCGGCGCGAGCAGCGGCAGCAGCGCGATCGTGCGCGCGGCGTTCTTCAGCGGCATGCACGAGCGTGTCAGCGCATACGCGAACGTGAACGCCATCGGCACGACGATCATCGTGACGAGCGCGCCGACGGTCAGCGAATGCAGCATCGAGCGCAGCACGCCGCTGTCCTCCAGGTACTCGACGAAGTTGTGCGCGCCGACGAAACGCCCGTCCGCGTCGACGAAGCATTTCTGTACGACGAGCGCGAGCGGCAGCAGCAGGAACAGCGACATCAGCGCGGCCATCGCGACGAGCGCGAACTGCGCGAGGCGGTCGTGCCAGTGCGTGATCTGCCGCACGTCGGCGGGGGCGGACGCGCCGCGGCGGCGCTCGGCCAGGACGGTGCTCATTGCAGTCGCTCCTTCGCGCACGGGAACACGCGGACATGCTCGCGATCGAGCGCGAGGTCGATGCGCGCGCCGGCCTGCACGCCGGTGCGGTCGACGTCGTGATACGACAGGTCGGCGACGATCTCCCGGCCGTCGAGCCCGTCGATCCGGAAGCTCACGCGGCAGAACGCGCCGAGGAATTCGAGCTTCTCGACGCGGCCGGCCAGCACGTTGTCGGCCGTCTCGCCCGGCACGCGGATGCGCAGGTCCTCGGGCCGCACGTAGACCGACACCGCCGCGCCCTGCGCGGGGCGGGCCGCGCCATGGCGGCAGTCGAAGCCGACGCCGCCCGCGCGCAGCGTGCCGTCCTGCGCGACCTCGGCGGGAATCGTGTTGACGCGGCCGATGAAGTCCGCGACGAACGGCGACGCGGGCTGCCGGTAGATTTCGAGCGGGGTGCCGATCTGTTCGATGACGCCGTGGTTCATCACGACGATGCGATCGGCCATCGACAATGCTTCTTCCTGGTCGTGCGTGACCATGATCGTCGTCACGCCGAGCCGCTGCTGCAGCGCGCGGATTTCCTGGCGCAGCCGCACGCGCACGCGCGCGTCGAGCGCCGACAGCGGTTCGTCGAGCAGCAGCAGGCCGGGGGACGTGGCGAGCGCACGCGCCAGCGCGATGCGCTGCTGCTGGCCGCCGGACAACTGGCCCGGATGCTTGCGATGGCTGTCGGGCAAACCGACTAGCGCGAGTAGCGTGTGCACGCGCTCGTGGATCGCGTCGCGCTTCATCTTGCGGTTCACGAGCCCGTACGCGACGTTGTCGTACACGGTGAGGTTCGGGAACAGCGCATACGACTGGAACACGATGCCGTAGTCGCGCAGTTGCGGCGGCAGCCGCGAGATGTCGCGGCCGTCCTGTATGATGTGGCCGGCGTTCTGCGTCTCGAGCCCCGCGATGATCCGCAGCAGCGTCGTCTTCCCGCAGCCGGACGGCCCGAGGAAACAGATCATCTCGCCCTTCATCACGCTCAGGTTGATGTCGGTGAGGACCTGCGTGTCGTTGTACCGCTTCTCGATGCGTTCTACGCTCAGATAAGGTGCCATGCGCGCCTCCAGAGAGGGGCGGCCCGGGGGCCGGATTCGACGACGGAAAGGATGGCGCGGGGCGGCGCGCGGCGCGGCCCCGCTGCCGGTCGCAGCGTTATTGCCGGGCTTTTGCGCCGTAGCGCTTCTGCCACGTATCGAGGATCGACTGGCGGTTCTTCGCCGACCACACGAAGTCGTTCTTCACGAGCAGGTCCGAGTAGTTGTCGGGGATGCCGGCCAGCTTGCGCGCGACGCCCGGATACGCGACGATCGCCCACCAGCGCGCGGTGATCTGGTTCGCTTCCTTGCTTGCCATGAAGTCGGCGAGCTTCTTCGCGGCGTCCGGCTGTTTCGTCGTCTTCATGATCGCCGTGCCTTCCATGTCCCAGCCGAGCCCTTCCTTCGGGAACACGAGATCGATCGGCGCGCCCTGCGACTGCAGTTCGTGGCCGCGGAACTCGAACGAGATGCCGATCGGGAATTCGCCGGTGCCGGCGAGCGTGCACGGCTTCGAGCCCGAGTGCACGTACTGCGCGACGTTCTTGTCGAGCGCATCCATGAATTTCCAGCCGCGGTCGTCGCCGAAGGTCTGCAGCCACGCGGTCACGTCGAGATAGCCGGTGCCCGACGACACCGGGCTCGGCATCACGATCGCGCCTTTGTAGACCGGCTTCGTCAGGTCTTCCCACGACGTCGGCTTCGGGAGGTTCTTCGCCTGCGCGGCGACGCGGTTGTAGCAGATCGTCGCGCCCCACACGTCCATGCCGACCCAGTGCGGCGGCGTGTTCGCGTCGCTGTACTTGCGCGTGAGCTGATCGAAGCCCTTCGGCGTGTACGGCATCAGCATGCCCTGCAGGTCGAGCAGCGTGAGGCTCGACGCGGCGAGGCCGAGCACGACGTCCGCGCGCGGGTTGTTCTTCTCCGCGAGCAGCTTCGCGGTGACCGAGCCGGTCGAGTCGCGCACCCAGCGGATCTCGATATCGGGGTTCGCTTTCTCGAACGCATCCTTGTAGGGCTTCATCGCCTCGTCTTCCAGTGCGGTGTAGACCAGCAGCGACGTCTTCGCGTGCGCTGCCTGCGCGGCGCTGAGCGCCACTGCCGCAGCCAGCGCGACACGGGCCGCGCCCGCCGCCCATGCGTTCAAACGCTTGTTTACCGGCACTTCGTTCATCTTCAGACCCCTTGACTGTGGCGCCGCGGCACACGGCGGATGAGTGGAGACCAGCCCTCTTATGCTTCCTCGTGCTTTCGTGTTTTGCTTTCTGTTCTCTGCATGTTGTTGACAATCTACAAATCATCAATTTTAATGTCAAGCATGGAAAACACCTCTGTTCGGCGCGGCGCGGGCGCCGACGGCTCACACCCTTCGACCTGAAAGGAATGAACGTCATGACTGAAACGCCTGTATCCGTGGAAGTGAACGGCCGCCGCTACAACTGGATGAGCCGGCCCGTGGTGGTCGTCTGCGTCGATGGCTGCGCATATGAATATCTGGAGGAAGCCGCCGAGGCCGGCGTCGCGCCGTTCCTGCGCACGCTGCTGAAGCCCGGCACTGCGCTCAAGGGCGAGTGCGTGGTGCCGAGCTTCACGAACCCGAACAACCTGTCGATTGTCACCGGCGTGCCGCCGGCGATCCACGGGATAAGCGGCAACTACTTCTACGATCGCGACACCGGCGCCGAGGTGCTGATGAACGATCCGAAGTACCTCGTCGCGCCCACCGTGCTCGCGACCTTCGCCGAGCAGGGCGCGCGCGTCGCGGTCGTCACCGCGAAGGACAAGCTGCGCCGCCTGCTCGGCAAGGGGCTCAAGGGCATCTGCTTCTCGTCGGAAAAGGCCGACGAGGCGAGTATCGAGGAAAACGGCATCGACCACGTGCTCGAGCTGGTCGGCAAGCCGGTGCCGAGCGTGTACAGCGCGGACCTGTCGGAATTCGTGTTCGCGGCCGGCGTGCGCCTGCTCGAGACGCGCACGATCGACCTGATGTACCTGTCGACCACCGACTACGTGCAGCACAAGTGCGCACCGGGCACGCCCGGCGCGAACGCGTTCTACGCGATGATGGACACCTACCTGCAGCGCCTCGACGCACTCGGCGCGATCGTCGCGATCACCGCCGATCACGGGATGAACGCGAAGCACGACGACGCGACCGGCGAGCCGAACGTGATCTACCTGCAGGAGCTGTTCGACGAATGGCTCGGCCACGATGCGGCGCGCGTGATCCTGCCGATCACCGATCCGTACGTCGTGCACCACGGCGCGCTCGGTTCGTTCGCGACCGTCTACGTGCCGGCGTCCGCCGACGCCGAAACGCTGCGCGCGCGGCTCGCGGCGGTCGACGGCATCGAGGTCGTGCTGACGGGCGCCGAAGGCTGTGCGCGCTTCGAGCTGCCGCCCGCGCGGATGGGCGACCTGATCGTGATTTCGAAGCAGGATGTCGTGCTCGGCACGCGCCGCATCAAGCACGACCTGTCGGGCCTCGACGTGCCGCTGCGCTCGCACGGCGGGATCTCCGAGCAGATCGTGCCGCTGATCTTCAGCAAGCCGGTCGCGACCGACGTCACGGGCCGCGCGCGGCTGCGCAACTTCGACATCATCGACATCGCGCTCAACCATCTGCAGTGACGCGGCCGCATCCGCCAGGAGACACTCATGAACGCCATTGCAGCATCGACGGATGTCCGCACGCCTCATCGCGAAGCACTGCGAATCGACGGTGAAAAGATCTACTGCGACGCGGTGATCGAAGTACGCAACCCGTACGACGGCACGCTGGTCGGCACCGTGCCGAAGGCGACGCTCGACGACGTGCGCCGCGCCTTCGCGGTCGCGCGTGCGTACCGGCCGACGCTCACGCGCCACGATCGCGCGGCGATCCTGCGTCGCGCGGCCGACATCGTGCGGGCGCGCACCGCCGAGATCTCGGCGCTGATCACGGCCGAGGCCGGGTTGTGCCTCAAGGATTCGACGTACGAAGCCGGCCGCGTGGCCGACGTGCTGACCTTCGGCGCCGGCGAAGTGCTGAAGGACGACGGGCAGATCTTCTCGTGCGATCTGACGCCGCACGGCAAGAAGCGCCGTGTGTACACGCAGCGCGATCCGCTGCTCGGCGTGATTTCGGCGATCACGCCGTTCAACCACCCGATGAACCAGGTCGCGCACAAGATCGTGCCGTCGGTCGCGACCAACAACCGGATCGTCGTGAAGCCGTCGGAGAAGGTGCCGCTGTCGTGTTATCGCTTCGCGGACATCCTGTACGAAGCCGGCCTGCCGCCGCAGATGCTGCAGGTGATCACCGGCGACCCGAAGGAGATTGCCGACGAGCTGATCACGAACCCGGCGATCGACATGATCACGTTCACCGGCGGCGTGTCGATCGGCAAGTCGATCGCCGCGCGAATGGGCTACCGGCGCGCGGTGCTCGAACTCGGCGGCAACGATCCGATCATCGTGATGGAAGACGCCGATCTCGACGAAGCGAGCACGCTCGCGGTGTCGGGCTCGTACAAGAATTCCGGGCAGCGCTGCACGGCGATCAAGCGGATGCTCGTGCACGAGGCGGTGGCCGATCGCTTCACGGAACTCGTCGTCGAGAAGACGCGCGCCTGGTCGTACGGCAATCCGTCCGATCCGTCGGTCGACATGGGCACCGTGATCGACGAAGCGGCCGCGAAATTCTGCGAGCAGCAGGTGAACGACGCGATCGCGCGCGGGGCGCGGCTGCTGGTCGGCAACGTGCGCGACGGCGCGCTGTATTCGCCGACGGTCGTCGATCGCGTGACCCCCGACATGCCGCTGGTCAAGCATGAAACCTTCGGGCCGGTGTCGCCGATCATGCGCTTTCGCGACATCGACGAAGCGATCCGGATGTCGAACAGCACCGACTACGCGCTGTCGTCGTCGGTATGCACGAACCGCTTCGACCACATCACGCGCTTCATCACCGAGCTGGAAGTCGGCAGCGTGAACGTGCGCGAAGTGCCCGGCTACCGGCTCGAACTGACGCCGTTCGGCGGCGTGAAGGATTCGGGACTCGGGTACAAGGAGGGCGTGCAGGAAGCGATGAAGAGCTTCACGAATACCAAGACGTATTCGCTGCCGTGGTAAGCGACGTGTAAGGCGCCCGCGCCGGCATCGTGGCCGGTGCGGGCGTTATTCGATCGGCTCATATCGTTAGCCGATTTGCGTTTTTGCCGGCCCTCCACGCATCGGTAGAATTCGCGGACCTCTCGAACGGCGCAGGCGCGCCGGCGGGATGATCCTCTCCAATCATTCGGGGTCCGCACCATGAAATTCCTCCGCTCCATCCTGGTCGTCGCGCTGCTGCAGGCCGTCGCGGCCACCAGCGCGCTGGCTGCCGACGACCTGTCGCAGATCAAGTCGGCCGGCGTGTTCCGCGTCGGCACCGAAGGCACCTACGCACCGTTCACGTACCACGACGAGACCGGCAAGCTGACGGGCTTCGACGTCGACATCGCGACCGCGATCGCGCAGCGTCTCGGCGTGAAGCCGCAGTTCGTCGAAGGCAAATGGGACGGGCTGATCGCGGGGCTCGACGTGAACCGCTACGACGCGGTCGTCAACGAAGTGTCGATCACCGACGCGCGCAAGGCGAAATACGATTTCTCGACGCCGTACATCACGTCGCACGCGGTGCTGATCGTGCGCGCGGACAACACGACGATCCGCTCGTTCGACGACCTGAAGGGCAAGAAATCCGCGAACACGCTGACCAGCAATTTCGGCAAGCTGGCCGCCGCGCACGGCGCCGACGTGGTGCCCGTGCAGGGCTTCAACGAATCGATCGACCTGCTGACGTCCGGCCGCGTCGATGCGACGATCAACGACTCGCTGTCGTACCTCGATTTCCGCAAGCACAAGCCCGACGCGAAACTGAAGATCGCGGCGACCGACACGACCGGCGCGGGCGACGCATCCGGCGTGCTGCTGCGCAAGGGCAGCCCCGCGCTGGTGGCCGCGATCGACAAGGCGCTCGCGGACATCAAGGCGGACGGTACCTACGCGAAGATCTCGCAGAAGTACTTCGGCCGCGACGTGTCGCAGCCGTGACGCGAGGCTGAACGATGCCGGCCTGGCTGCATCTGATGGCGGAATCGCTGCGGCCCCTGCTTTACGCGGGGCTCGTGTTCACGGTTCCGCTCACGCTCGCGTCGTTCGCGATCGGTTTATTGCTTGCGTTCGGCACGGCGCTCACGCGGCTGTTCGGGCCGCGCTGGGCGCAGGCTGTCGTGCGGTTCTATATCTGGCTGTTTCGCGGCTCGCCGCTGCTCGTGCAACTGTTCGTGATCTTCTACGGATTGCCGAACGTCGGCATCGTGCTCGATCCGCTGACGGCCGCCGTGATCGGTTTTTCGCTGAACGTCGGCGCGTACAACGCGGAAGTGATACGCGGCGTGATCGAGTCGATGCCGAAAGGGCAGTGGGAGGCCGCATACTCGATGTCGATGACGCGCGCGCAGGCGCTGCGCCGCGCGATCCTGCCGCAGGCCGCGCGCGTCGCGCTGCCCGCGCTGTCAAACTCGTTCATCTCGCTCGTGAAGGACACGTCGCTCGCGGCCGTGCTGACGGTGCCCGAGATCTTCCAGGCCGCGCAACGCATCGCGGCCGTGACCTACGAGCCGCTGATTCTCTATACCGAAGCCGCGCTGATCTACCTGCTGTTCAGCTCGGTGCTGTCGTCGCTGCAACGCCGGCTGGAGCTTCGCTTCGGCCGCCACGCGCTGTTCCAGGCGGAGTTGCGATGATCCGCCTCGAACGCATCGACAAGTCGTTCGGCGCGCATCGCGTGCTGAGCGGGATCGACCTCGCGCTGCAGCCGGGCAGCGTGACCGCGCTGATCGGGCCGTCCGGCAGCGGCAAGAGCACGCTGCTGCGCTGCGTGAACCTGCTCGAAGTGCCGGAGGCGGGTGCGCTGGTCGTCGGCGATGCGCGCATCGACTTCGTGCCGGCGCGCCGGCCGTCGCGCGACGCGGTGTTCGCGGTGCGCAAGCAGACCGGCATGGTGTTCCAGAACTTCCAGTTGTTTCCGCATCTGAGCGTCGTGCAGAACGTGATGGAGGGGCTCGTGACCGTGCAGCGCTGGCCGCGCGAGCGGGCCCGCGAGCGCGCGCTCGCGCTGCTCGACAAGGTCGGCATCGCGGATAAGGCCGACGCATGGCCGGCCACACTGTCGGGCGGACAGCAGCAGCGCGTGGCGATTGCGCGGGCGCTCGCGCCGTCTCCGCAGGTGCTGCTGTGCGACGAGCCGACGTCGGCGCTCGATCCGGAGCTGTCCGTCGAAGTGGTCGAGGTGCTGCGCCAGCTCGCGCGCGAAGGCACGACGATGCTGATGGCCACGCACGACCTGCGCCTGGCCGCGTCGATCGCGCATGATGCGGTGTTCCTCGCGGATGGCCGCATCGTCGAAGCGGGCGCCTCGCGCGACCTGTTCGGCCGGCCGCGCGACCCGCGCACCGCGAAGTTCGTCGCGACGCTCGCGCAAGGCGTGCCGGCGTTCTGACGCGGCACGCGATACGCACGCGGCGATGTTCAGCCGGGCGTGTACCCGTCGAGCACGGCGGCGACGATCGCTTCCGGCGCATCCTCCTGAACCAGATGGCCCGCGTGCGGAACCCGGATCAACTGGCCGTTCGCGATGCGATCGGCGAGCGCCTGCCCTTGTTCGAGCGGAATCCACACATCGTCCTCGCCCCACACGATGCGCACCGGAAAGTCCGGCGGCGCGTAGCGGGCCTCCGCTTCCTCGATGTAGCGCTGGCGCATCTGCGCGATCTGGCGATAGAACGCGGCCTGGCCGGCCGGCGTGAGCCACGGCGCACGGTGGATCGACAGCACGTCGTCGCTCAACGGCCGTGCGACTGCCTGGCCGATATACGCCGACACGAGCGCATGGTGTGCATACGCGGGCAAGCCGGTGAACGCGGCTTCGTGCTGCGCGACGTGACGCACGAACGGCGAGCCTTGCGGCGCGATCGCGACCGGGTTCACGAGCGTGAGATCCGCATACGCGATGCCGTCGAGAAAGTGCGCGCGCAGCACGGTTGCGCCGCCGTAGTCGTGCGCGAGCACGCGCGGCCGCGCCAGTTTCCATTCATTCAGCAGCGCGCCGAACAGCACGTTCTGGCGACCCAGCGACACATCGGCGTCCGGCATGTCGGACTGGCCGTAGCCGAGCAGGTCGTAGAAGTACACGCGATGGCGCCGCGCCAGCCACGGCGCGATCCGGCGCCAGACCTGCGACGAAAACGGCGTGCCGTGCACGAGGACGAGCGGCGGGCCTTCGCCGAGCGTGCCCCATGCAATCCGGTGGCCTTCGAAATTGAAGCGGTTCGGGAGTTCGAGCATCGGCTTCTCCGTGATAACCTGTTTTCGTTGTTAACAGGTTACGCCGGATTTTCCGGATGTGAAACCGATAGGTGAAAATAAATGGTTACTCGATCCGACCCGGCGCGACCCGGATACGAATGGCGCGCGGCCGATTTCATCGGCGGCCATCCGGCGCTCGACTTCCTCAACACGGTGGCCGACACGGGCAAGACGCGCGACGAGGAGAAGCTCGTCGACTGGCCGGCCGTGCGTGCGTGGGCCGCGAAAGCGGGGCTGCTGGCGCCGGACGATCTGGCGCGGCTGCTACGTCATCCGCGGCAGGACGGCCCCGACGAACTCGCGGCGCTGCGCCGCTTTCGCGACGACGCGTACGTCGCGATCGCGCATCTGACGGCCGAAGGCGGCGGCAGCGCGGGCGCGCGCGCGGCGGAGCGGCTCGCGGTGGCGATCCGCGACGCGATCGGGCGCAGCGCATTCGACGCGGTCGGCGGCCGCTTCGCATGGCGGCCCGATGCACGGGCCGCGTCGCGCTGGGTCGATGCGGTCGCGCTCGGTTTCGAGCATCTGATGCGCAGCGACGATTTCGCGCGCGTGCGGCAATGTGGCCGGTGTACGTGGTTCTTCGTCGATCGCGGCCGCGGCGTCGGGCGGCGGTGGTGCGACATGCGCACGTGCGGGAATCGCGCGAAGGTGGAGACGTTCAGGGAGCGGTGATGCGCGCGTCGCGACGATTGCCGCGCCGCGCTTGCGTCATTGAGCGGCTTCGTGCGGCCGATGATCGGGCCATAACGTCGCGGCGACGAACAGCCCCGCTGCCAGGAACGGCGCACCGATCGCGAACAGGATGGCCGTGAGGCCCCAGCGATCCCAGAAGCGGTCGACGAGCGCGCGCTCGGGCGTGACGGGGTCGTACAGCACGTTGACCGCGTCGCCTTCGTGTAGCCCGGGGTGCGACGACGCCGAGCCCTGGGCGAACGTGATGAGTCGCCCGCTGTCGGTGGTGAACGCGACGACGGCCGAATACAGCGCCGTGCGCGACCGCGACGACCGCCCGTTTTTCGCGATCTCGACGACGTGGCCGGTCGAACGCGCATAGTGGTGGACGATTTGCCACTGACGCAGGCCGGCCGCGCCGGCGCCGGCGAGGAAGCCCGTGCCGATCGCGATCGGAATCAGCACGATCGCGACATCCCAGCGGCGCCGTGCCTGCTTGCGTGCGACGCGGCGTGGTGCCGGGTCCGATTGCCGTCGGCGGCGCTCGCTGGCGATCAGCAGCCCGCCGATCGCGAACGACGCGACGGCGAGCAGCGTCGGCACGGCCACCGGAAACCAGCGTTGCGTGAAATCGTCGATCAGCGCGGGGCGCTCGGGATGATCGGGGTCGAGCAGGACGTCGACGTTTTCGCCGATGTCGTATGCGGGGACCGTCGATGCGGTATTGCCGGCGACTTCGCGGCGCTGGCCGTCGTTCGCGAGGTAGGCGACGATCGGCCGGTACGCGCGCATCGCATCGCTGTCCTGGACGATCCGCACGACCGTGCCCGGCGCGCGGACCAGGTGGCCGGGTTCCCGGCCGGCCGTGACGGCGAGTACGCCGGCCAGCACGAACAGGACGACACCGATCATCAGCGCGATCAGCGCGTCCTTACCCGGCATGGCGCGATCCGGTTCGTGCGTCGCGCGGCTTCGGGTGTGCCCCGGTGAACGGCCCATCGCGACGGACGGGCCGATATTGACGCAACCATGCCCTCTGAATGGTCGCGTCTCGTTCACATGCTTCCATGTCTGACGTCCCATGTTCTCTCAGTGCCGGCGGGCAAACGACGATGCTTGGCGCCGGTCGTGTGATATTTGTCGGACGATTCTAGCGGAAACGATGGGCGGCAGGCGTGCGGTTGCATACCGCCGCGAAGGGTGCGCGTCGCGAGTGCGACGCGCCAAAACGGAAAAGGCCGGTCAGCTTTCGCTGACCGGCCTTTGAAATTCCTGGTGGGGCGTGAGTGACTCGAACACTCGACCTACGGAATAAGAGTCCGTTTAATAGGGCATCTACATACCTGCTTTGTCCATCAAATCAAAGGCTTGCCGAGGCATGCACCTGCTTTGGTCGCGCATTGAACTGCATCGCCGTTGACAGCCGGTTGACGCTGTCTACACGGGGTTGCGGCACAGCACGGCTGCACCGCAACCCCACTCATCAGCTTATCTTTTCAGCGGCCATCAAGGCCACGCGGCTGCGCCGTGGCCTTGCGGCCAGCCTTGACCGAACGAGCCATGCTGGCAGAACCAGCGACTGTAAAACATCCGTGAAACCCGACGAGCGTGGCTAGCGCGGAGGCTGTCAAAGACCACGCGCCAGCCGCAAGCGGGCGCTGCGGCAAGTGCCCCGCAAATACTCGGCGCAAGTGGCAACAGCCTCTTGAACTGGCGGAGAATCAACGTCAGGCCGACTCCGCAATGTTGCGACCAGTCGTTGCACTTCGCCTTCGGAAAGCCAACAACGTGGATCGGCAAATCCCCACAACAGCAGGTCAACAAGCTCAACAAGTTGTTCAACCGGCTCAGCCGCGAGTGAATCCAACAGATCGAGATCATCCATAAGCGCAAGACAGATACGTCAACGAAGCCGGTCAGATTTTCGATATCTGCAACACCAACACAATATCAGAGCGGTATCTGGAAACACTACGACCGTCCATGAACGACGGGAGCCAGCGGATAGGCGACTATTGGCTATCGCCGCCGCGATCGGTGATCCACCTGCGGATCGGTTCACCGTCGAGGCCTTCGCGGAATACCGGACGAGACGCCTCGCTGGAGGCATAACAGCAAGCAATTTGAATCGCGAGCACAGCTACATGCGAGCGGCGTTCAACGAGCTAGGGCGGCTCGGCCACTGGACGAAGACGAATCCACTCGGAAAACTTCGACAGTTCAAAATCCAAGAGAACGAACTCACATAACTCACATATCTGACCGACCGACAGATCCGAGACCTATTTGCTGCGTTGGAGGAGTCGCGCCACCCGCACGTGAGCCTCATCACTACGATATGTCTTGCAACAGGTGCCCGCTGGGGCGAAGCGGAAGGACTCAACGTAGGGCAGGTGAGATCCGGTGTCGTTCAATATGCGCGGACCAAATCTGGTGAGACTCGCGCCGTTCCGATCGTCACCGAACTATCTGAGCGGATCACCGCACATCATGAGGCGCACGGCGTGGGCGAGCGCGTGTTCTCGAGCGCCTTTGCTGCGTTCAGGTCAGCGATCGATCGCGCGAACATCGTGCTTCCGGATGGCCAGTTGACGCACGTGTTGCGGCACACGTTCGCGTCGCACTTCATGATCCGCGGCGGCAACATCTTGACGCTGCAGCGCATCCTTGGTCATCAAAGCTTGACCATGACGATGCGTTACGCTTACCTAGCTCCAGATCATTGGAGCGGCCCCACGTATCTGAGGACACGAGGACTCTCTTAAAATAAGGGATAGTCTTGTGCCTATCAGTAAGCCTAGTCATTACGTGGAAAGCATCGAAATTCTGACCGAGCCGGAGCGCCGTCGTCGGCGCAC